>WBZQ01000022.1_pt1 | contig 197730 bp, 178 predicted proteins | sample 5204251 | NCBI WGS metagenome assembly WBZQ01 (sample SAMN12412402, study PRJNA552823) | activated sludge metagenome | isolation source: activated sludge from nitrification reactor of wastewater treatment plant... | place: USA: Virginia | collected 2017-09 | reverse complement strand
GCGAACACGAAGCTCACTGACAAACTGATCGTGGAAGCCGGGTCGACCAATACCTTTGCCGGCAACGACCTTGCACTCGAGGTGAAGATGAGCGAGCGTTTCGGCCTGTCGCTCGGCTACGGCGTGCGTTACAACTCGGACCCACCGCCGGGGCTCGAGTCGACCGACACGCTGATGACGGTGAACCTCAGCTACAGCTTCTGACGCCAATCCAGGGAAGACACGCGCATGCGGACATCGGGCATCGGGATGGTCATCAATTCGACCTGGCTTGCGCCCGAGGAGCCGCTCGTACGCGCGCTTGCCGGTGAGGCGCGCCTCGATCCGGCCACGCGTGCGCGGATCGCCGCGCGGGCGCTCGACCTCGTCGGCCGGGTGCGCGCGGACAAGGGCAGCGGCAGCTCGCTCGACGCCTTCCTGCGCGAGTACAGCCTCGCCTCCCGCGAGGGCGTGATCCTGATGTGCCTCGCCGAAGCGCTGCTGCGGATTCCGGATGCCGAGACCGCCGACCGGCTGATCGCCGACAAGATCAGCGCGGGCGACTGGGCCGACCACCTCGGCGACAGCGAATCGCTGTTCGTCAACGCCTCGACCTGGGGCCTGATGCTGACCGGGCGCGTCGTGCAGGTAGAAACGGAGGCGATCGGTTCGGCGCGCAACTGGTTCGGGCGGCTCGCGGGCCGCATCGGCGAGCCGGTCGCACGGGCCGCATTGCGCCAGTCGATGAAGATCCTCGGTCACCAGTTCGTCATGGGACGCACCGTGGCCGAGGCGCTGTCGCGCGCGGGGGGCAAGCGCGAGCGCGCTTATCGCTACTCCTTCGACATGCTCGGCGAGGCCGCGCTCACCGCGGCGGATGCCGATCGCTACTTCGACAAGTATCGCGGCGCGATCGGCGAGATTCCATCGCGCCGTGCGCAGGGAACTGCCGGTGGCGGGGTGGAGACGGAGCACAGCATCTCGGTCAAGCTCTCGGCGCTGCACCCGCGCTACGAATTTGCGCAGCGCGAGCGCGTGCTCGCCGAACTCGCCCCGCGCCTGCTCGAGCTGACGCGCCTTGCGCGGGACGCGGGCATCGGCCTCACGGTAGACGCCGAGGAGGCCGAGCGGCTCGAGCTGTCGCTCGAGTTGGTCGACAGGGTGCTCATGGACGACGTCACGCGCGGCTACGACGGCTTCGGGCTCGCGGTGCAGGCCTACCAGAAGAGGGCGCCGAAGGTGATCGACTGGCTCGCGGACCGCGCCGGCGCGCTCTCCCGGCGGATCTGCGTGCGGCTCGTCAAGGGCGCGTATTGGGACAGCGAGGTGAAGCGCGCGCAGGAGCGTGGCCTGACCTCGTATCCCGTCTATACGCGCAAGGCGAACACCGACGTCGCCTATCTCGCTTGTGCGCGGCGCCTGGCGGCGGCGAAGGGTGCGATCCATGCGCAGCTCGCCACCCACAATGCACATACCGTCGCCTGGGTGGCGGAGTACTTCACCTCGGTGGGCGCGCCGTTCGAGTTCCAGCGCCTGCACGGCATGGGCGAGGAGCTCTATGCGCACGTCGTCGGCGGCGAGTGGGGAGACTTCCCCTGCCGCGTGTACGCGCCGGTCGGTGCGCACGCCGACCTGCTGCCCTATCTCGTGCGCCGGCTGCTCGAGAACGGCGCCAATACGTCGTTCGTGAACCGGCTGGTAGACGCGAGCCTGCCGCCGGAATCGGTCGTCGCCGATCCGGTGGCGGATGTCGATGCCGCCACCCAGGTGGCGCACCCACGCATACCGCTGCCGCCCGACCTTTTCGGCGCCGAGCGGCGCAACTCCCTCGGTGCCAACCTGGCCGACGGCGCCGAAGTGGCGGCGCTGCACGGCGCCTGCGCGCGTAGCCAGGCCGAGCACTGGCGCGCGGAGCCGCTGACCACGGCCGCGGTCGAGCTCGCCGACAAGCTCACGCTCGTCAATCCGGCGAACGAATCCGAGGTCGTGGGGACGGTGGCGCACACCACGGCAGACACCGTCGCGCGGGCCGCCGCGGCCGCGCGCGCCGCGCAGCCCGGCTGGGACGCCCTTGGCGGCGCGGCGCGGGCGGCGATCCTCGAGCGCGCGGCGGACCTCATGGCCGAGGACCGCCCGGGGCTCGTCGCGCGCTGCATCCGTGAAGCGGGCAAATCGATCCCCGACGGCATTGCGGAAGTGCGCGAGGCCGAGGACTTTCTGCGCTACTACGCGCAACGGGCGCGCTGCGAGTTCGAGGGTGAGGTCGTGCTGCCGGGCCCGACGGGCGAGCGCAATGCGCTGCGCCTGCGTGGCCGTGGCGTGTTCGGCTGCATCAGCCCCTGGAATTTCCCGGTGGCGATCTTCACCGGGCAGGTGTGCGCGGCACTCGCCTCGGGCAACGCCGTGCTCGCCAAACCCGCGGAGCAGACGCCGTTCTGCGCAGCGCGCGTGGTCGAGTTGCTGCACCAGGCCGGCGTGCCGCGCGAAGTGCTGCATTTCCTGCCGGGCCATGGCTCGGTGGTTGGCGCGGCAATGTCGCGCAGCGAAGATGTCGCCGGCATCTGCTTCACGGGCTCGACCGACACCGCGCGCATCATCGAGCGCTCGCTGGCGGCGCGCAGTGGGGCGATCGGCACCCTGATCGCCGAGACCGGCGGCCTGAACGCCATGATCGTCGACAGTTCGGCGCTCGCCGAACAGGTGGTGCTCGATGCCGTGGCATCGGGCTTCAACAGCGCCGGGCAGCGCTGCTCGGCGCTGCGCCTGCTGATCGTGCAGGAAGAGGTCGCGCCCCGCGTCCTGGAGCTGCTTGCAGGCTACATGGACGAACTCGTGCTGGGTGACCCCGCCCTGCTCGCCACCGACGTCGGTCCGGTGATCGACCGCGAGGCCCTCGCGGTGCTCGAGGCGCATGCGGCCAAGGTCACCGCGGGCGCCCGCTGGTCGCACCGCGCGCGACTGCATGCCGGTGCGGCGGCGGGCCGCTACTTCGCGCCGCTCGCGGTCGAGATCGGCAGCATCGCCGAGCTCGAGCGCGAAGTGTTCGGGCCCATCGTGCACGTGGTGCGCTACGAGGCGGCGAAGCTCGACGAAGTGGTCGATGCCGTGAATGACCGCGGCTACGGCCTGACCCTCGGCGTGCAGACGCGCATCGACAGCCTCGCGCGGCGCATCGCGCGGCGCGCGCGTGTCGGCAATGTCTACGTGAACCGCAACATGATCGGCGCGGTCGTCGGCGTGCAGCCCTTTGGCGGCTGTGGCCTCTCGGGGACCGGGCCGAAGGCGGGCGGACCACACTACCTGCACCGTTTCGCCACCGAGCAGACCGTCACGGTCAATACGGTGGCGGTGGGTGGCAATGCGACGCTCCTTTCACTGGCGGAACAATGAGCGCACTGAGTGTCTTCGACATCCTGAAGATCGGCATCGGGCCGTCGAGTTCCCACACGATGGGCCCGATGCGCGCGGCGCGCGAGTTCGCGCTCGCGCTGGCCGGGGAAGGCCTGCTCGAGCGCTGCGCGCAGGTCTACGTGCGCCTCTACGGTTCACTGGCGCTGACCGGCGCGGGCCATGGCACCGATCGCGCGATCATTGCCGGCCTCGAGGGCGCAGACCCGGCCACCGTCGACCCGGACCAGATGCAGCGCGACGTCGCGCGGGTGCGCGCGGAAGGCCGGCTGCGGCTGCTCGGCCGGCACGAGATCGCATTCGATGAGCCGATGCAGCTGCTATTCATGATGCAGGAGTCGCTGCCTGCACACCCAAACGGGATGCGGCTGGCGGCGCTCGATGCCGCAGGCAGCGTCCTGCGGGAGGAAGAGGTCTATTCGGTCGGTGGCGGCTTTATCGTGCGCGCAGCCCCGCAGGGCCAGGGTCGCGCCGGCGCGACTGGGCCGACGCCCGGACCGCCCGGCGCGCGCGGCTCGCAGCTGCCGGCCGGCGCGGACGTTGCGGTTCCCTATCCCTTTGCGACGAGCGCCGAGCTGCTCGCGCATTGCCGTGCGAGCGGCCTCGAGATCTTCGAATTGCTGCTCGCCAACGAGCTCGCCTGGCGCCCGGCCGAAGACGTGCGCGCGGGGTTGCTCAACATCTGGCGCGTGATGCAGGCCTGCGTCGAGCGCGGCTTCCAGCAACAGGGCGTGCTGCCGGGCGTGCTGAAAGTGCGGCGCCGCGCGCCGCGCATGCATCGCGTGCTCACGGAGAGCCCGCCCGACCGGCCGCTCGACGCGATGGAGTGGGTCAATGCTTTCGCGCTGGCGGTGAACGAGGAAAACGCGGCGGGTGGCCGCGTCGTCACGGCACCCACCAACGGCGCCGCCGGCATCGTGCCGGCCGTGCTGCATTACTACGTGCGCTTCGAGCGCGGCGCGAACGAGGAGGGCGTGCTGCGCTTCCTGCTCACCGCCGGCGGCATCGCCATGCTCTTCAAGCACGGCGCGTCGATATCGGGCGCCGAGATGGGCTGCATGGGCGAAGTGGGGGTCGCGTGCTCGATGGCGGCCGCCGGACTCGTCGCCGCCCTGAACGGCACCAACGAGCAGGTGGAGAATGCCGCCGAGATCGGCATGGAGCACAACCTCGGCCTCACCTGCGACCCCGTCGCGGGGCTCGTGCAGATCCCCTGCATCGAGCGCAATGCGATGGGCGCGGTGAAGGCGATCAACGCGGCGCGGCTCGCGATGCGTGGCGACGGATCGCACAAGGTGTCGCTCGACCAGGTGATCGCGACGATGCGCCAGACCGGCCACGACATGTCCACGATCTACAAGGAAACGTCGCAGGGCGGGCTCGCGGTCAACGTGCCGGAGTGCTGACCAGGCGGGCGCGCCGCCATCCGCTGCGACAGCGCTGCGACAGGTTTGTGGCAATATCGTTTGGCATGCGCGCCACTGTTGCATTGCTCATGTTGCTCGCCACCATGCCTGGTACCAGCGCCGGGTCGGAGGGCGGCCGCGGCGCCCCCAATGCTTTCGGGCGCAGTTCCGACGGCAGGGAAGGCGCCCTCGACAGCTTCACCAACACGACAACGGATGATCCCGCGGCGTTGCTGAAGCATCTCCAGCAGGAAATCTACGTCACGCAGCAGCTGGCTATCCTGACGCAGTTCCGTCTGGACCATGCGGACCGGATCCGACTGGAAACCGAATACATCAACAGTGACGGCGAGCTGATCCCGACGCATGTTTTCACGCCGATCAAGGCCGCAACGAGCGGGCGGCGGGCTGCGGTTGTGATGGTGCACGGCGGATTCCATGAGCGGCTCGAGCCGTCGTGGTTCCCGCTGGTCGAGGCGGTCGTGGATGCGGGTTACGTCGTCCTTTTCCCGGAGTATCGCGGCAGCCGCGGCTACGGCGATGCCATTTACCAGAACGATTACGGCAACACCGATGTGGCGGATGTCCTTGCCGCAGGCCGGTATGCGGCGGCCCGTCCCGACGTTGATCCGGCGCGTATCGGTGTCCTCGGCCAGAGTCGCGGCGGCATGGTGACCCTGCTCGCCATCGAGCGGGCGCCGAAGCAGTTCAAGGCCGCAGTGGACATCGTGGGGCTCACCGATTTCGTGGCCTACATGTCATATAAGCCCGACTATCGGCGCAAGGAGGTGGCCGAGTCCAATCCCGGCTTCAAGGGCAAGCTGCCGCACGAGAATCTTCCCGCCTATATCAACGTCTCGCCCATCAACTTCGTCGAAAAAATCGAGGCGCCTGTACTGGTGCTCGCGACCACCGGCGACAAGATCGTGCCGTATTCGCTTCACACTGGCCGCCTGATCGATGCGCTGAAGGCCAATGGCAAGACCTATGAGGCGAAGATCTACGACGACGCTCCGGGCGGGCATGTGTTCATGAAAGGCAGCACTCCGGAGCGTGAAGACGCGCTGCGACGAGTTGTCGCATGGTTTGATCGCTGGCTCAAATAGCCGCACACGCTTCGACTCAGGGCGTCGCGGGCGCCGTAGATCGTTCCCACTCGTCGCCCGACGTTGCCACCAGGTCCTTCATGGTGGCCCATCGGCGCTCGCCCGGTACCGCGTTGTCGCCGCGGACCAGCGCGAGGGCAAAGGCCAGCATGCGGGCACGTACGCGTTCCTTTTCACCTGCCGGCCAGGTTTCGTACGGATGCGGGCCGCGCACGACGACGAGCTCCTTGAGGCCGGGCACGCGGTCATAGGAGGCGATCGTTCCTTCAAGGCTCGCCGCATAGTCCCAAAGCCCGCGCGCGAAGAACGCGGCCGGCCAGGCATGCATTCCGGCGAGGATCGCGGAGCCGGGAAAGAACACGATGTGGTGCTCGAGCTGGCTCGCGCCGATGAACAGGCCGCGATCCTTGCCGAGGCCGCGACTCTCGTCTTCGGCCGTGGGCATGGAAGAAACGAAGCCAGGGCCGCTCGTGAAATCTGCAATCAGCAAAGCGCCCTTGATCGACCGGTCGCGATGCGGCGGCTTGCAGTCGATCTCCGGCAGGTCGTAGCTGCAATCCCTGTGAAAGTTCAGCGTCATGGCCCAGCCACTGGCCATGGTGCCGCGCGAATTGCCGAGCAGCAGGGTGGGCAGTTCGCCCGCTTCGCCCCGCAACGACAGTGCGGCCGGCACGCCGCCGTAAACCACGCCCTCCGGGGCGAGTACGCGCAGGCCGGCGCCCGACCGCAGGCTGTCGATGGCTGCAAGCAGATCGCGTCCCTGCTGCAGCGTGTTGGTATCGCTGAAGCCGCCCGAAACGCCGACGCCTCGCCGGTCGTAGGCGAGCACATCGAAACCAGCCTCGTTGTACATCGCGATGATGGCGCGCCAGCCAGCCTGCCCGGGTGATCCTGTCGTGGCATTGGGAAACGAGTTGATGGACGTCTTGCCCGTGACGGGGTCCACGCGATAGAGCGCGTCCGACGGGTCGTCGATGGCTGCGAGCCGCGTGCCGCCGCCGCCGCTCATCACGATCAGTGCGCGGCGGCGCTCGCCGTCCTTGCCGGCGACCCCGCGACCGCGCAAATACCAGCCACGCAGCTTGACCGGCTGCCGCATGCCCAGTGCCCGCTCGTAGGCCTCAGCCGGCGCGGTGAACTCCACAATGCTGGTGGCGCCATCCAGGGCCGCGATGGCCTCCCGGTAAGGAGCGCGCGCAAAGAAACCCGGCCGGCGGATCGCGCGCAGGTCGAGGTTCGGCGTCTCGTTGATCTTGCCGAGCAGGTATCGATCATGGGGATCGCTGATGCGCTGCTCGCGGTTCGGAGGCAGGCGGCGGCTCACGACCCGGCCCACGCGGGTCGCGCATGCCTTGTCCCACTTGCACTCGAGCCAGCGCGCCCGCAGCCTTTCTTCCGAGAATTCATCGACGTAAAAGTCGCCGCGGTAGCCTTGCGGCGGACGGACACCCACAGTCGTGAACGGCACGCAGACTCGCATGCCCCGCCTGTCTGGGAGCCAATAGCCCGGCAGGGTCATGTCCCGATCGTATCCCACGGGGGCTGTGCAATCCGGCGCTGGGAAGCGCTCGATCGAAGTGTCATCGGCAAGTGCTGCGCTTGCCGCCAGCAGCACGATTCGTGTCAGGCCGCGGGCACGACCTGTCATGGTCAACGGGGCGGCAAATCGTCGGCGATCACGTTCTCGCTTTCGCTCCGGATCTGCTGCTTGGCGGCACTCAGCGCCGCCCATTGCGGACTCCCGCGCAGTGTGCCGCGTACTTTCGCCATGACCGGTTCCCGCTGGCCAAACGATTCGATGTCCCTGTACTCGTACACGAACAGCGCGTCCCAGGACGCGCCGACCGGATAGCGGTTCATGAAGATCCGGTAGCGTGACAGGATGCCTTCCTGCATCCAGCCCTTCAGCTGCGGGATCACGTAGCCGTCGACATAGCCCGTGTACTCCGCCCGTTCGCGATACTCGTAGGGGATGACGTAGAAGACCCGCCCACTGCCCGCGGCAATGGAGTCACCCGCTTCCCATTGCAGGTCGGCCGAGACGGTGATGACCGGTTGGCCGAGGGCGAGGCCGCGGGCGTCCAGTCCCCCGGGTGAGGTCTGCTCGAGCTGGTTCCAGAACGCAACGTCGGCGTAGTCCTTGAACTGGACGATCGCCATGGCGTCCCACGTCAGCGTGTCGTTGTACCAGTTGAAGAGGAACTGGTAGTCCGCGATCTTCCCCGACTTCTTCAGCGCCGTGAGCCGGGTGCTTGCGGGTCCTTGCAGGTACTGGCGGAACGCCGGCCGGTTGGCAGGCGTGCTGCGATACGTGATGAGCAGGCTGCGGGGTCCGCCTTCCGCACGGCCCGGTGTGGGGAGGGTGCAGGCCAGCAAGGCAAGTGCGGCAAGCGACGCCAGGGGCCGGTAGCGGGCCGCGACCATGGACCTTCCGATCATGTTGCAGTGACTCCTCAGCTCGCAGTGGCGTGTACGGTCGGCAGGGAACGGGCGGCCGAATTCACGTTGACGCCACGATCGAAGCTCATGTGATCGCCGGAAAAGCGACAGGTGATCGTGTCGCGAAAGGCCGTCTCGGCGAACTGCCAGGTCATCTCGAACGTGTCCGGCGCGACCCATTGGCCGCCAGCGACGACCAGCATCGAATCCGGCTGGTATTGGTGGTGCAGCTTGTTGCCGGTCATGCTCGTTCGGCCCTCGACCCATCGGCCCACACCGACCTCCACCGCGTGGGTGCCGCGCCCGTCACGCATCGTGAAGTGGCAGCGGTCGCCGGAGAAGGTGAACGTAAAGTCCTCGATGCCGTCCGCGTTGGTGGTCGCACGGTACACCCTGCCGGATACCCGCCGCGCAGCAGGCGATGAGCCGGTCGCGAGCTGCGGTTGTACCGACAAGGTCTTCACCCGGCTGGCAAGTGCGGCGAAGGACTTCCCATGATGCGGGGCGCGCCCTGCGCCGAACGCGGCCGGGAAATGCTTCCAGACAATCGATGTGAACTGCTCGCTGCCGTCTATCGCGGCGGTTACCGCGAGCACCGCATCGTGATCGGGGAACACGATCGACATCTGGGTGAAGAGTCCCAGGGCGTAGTAGGCCCGGTTCGGGCCGATCCACCACTGGTAGCCATACTCGCCTTCCTCGACCTGCGGTCGGGTGGCGGCGTCAACCCATTCGGGCGCCAGGATCTGACTGCCTTGCCAGCGCCCCCGCTGCGCATACAGCATGCCGAGCTTCAGTGCATCGGCCGTCTTCCAGGTGAGCCCATTGCCGCCCGGATTGATGCCGCCCGGACCGACGTCCCAGCTGAGGCCGGCAATGCCGAGCGGTGCAAAGAAGCGCGGCTCCATGTAGTCACGCAGTTTCTGGCCAGTCACCTTGGTGACGATCGCAGAAAGCATGAAGCTCACCGCGCTCGAGTAGACGAACCTGGAGCCGGGCTTCAGCGGTACGGGGACCTTGAAGAATTCCGTGACCCAGCTCGTCCGGACCTGGCGCCAGACCGAGCCCGAAATCTCCGCATCGTGACCGGCTCGCATCGTCAGCAGGTCGCGTACCGTCATCGCGGCAAGATTCTCGCTGACCACCGGTGGCAATTCATCCGGGAAGAAAGACACGACCTTGTCGTCGATCCCGAACAGATTCTCCTGGAGCGCCAGCGCAACTCCGCTGACCGCCACGCTCTTCGTCAGCGAATGCATCATGTGCGCGCGGTCCGCCCGATAGGGGGACCACCAGCCTTCGGCGATGACGTCTCCGCCGCGCGCGAGCATGAAGCTGTGGAGCTCGAGGCCGGCGGCCCTGGTCTCATCGAGGAAGGCCAGGATGGCCCGCGGGTCGACGCCATGTGCTTCCGGCCGGTTGCGCGGCAAGCCGTCGCCCGGGGACCGGCCGGGGAGGGGGCCGGCGCCAATCCACGGGCTTGCCATCAACCCGGCCGTGGTCCCGAGCGCCCAGCCCGTGAAGCCGCGGCGCGAAATGCGGCGCCGTTCTGCTGCCATGTCGAAACTCCCCGGACCCGGTGGTTCCGTGCCTGCAATGAAACCTAGGCGCGCATGCTGTCGCCATGCTGTCGCTGGTGCGACTGCAGGCAGCGCGTGGGACAGGTTTGTGACAGGTAGTGGGGCATATGGTCAACCCGCCGTACCTCGGGGCTACGGGGGTTCCGGGAGAATCCGCCGCCCCGAATCGGGGCGGTGCAACGGGGGAGCTGGACCATGTCGAAACAGTGGAAGCGGATCGGGGCGCTGGCAGTTGGCGGAGTCGCGATGGGCGCGGCGACACCGGGCTACGCACAGCAGGAGGCTGCCGGGCAAGAGCGATCGGGCCCCGTGCTCGAGGAAATCCTCGTCACGTCCGATCGTGCGGACAGCTACGGCGCGGACTTCGTGCAGGCTGGCAGCTTCCGCGGCGCACGCCAGCTCGATACGCCGCTGACCGTCAGTGTGATACCCGAGCAACTACTCAAGTCGCAGCAGGCGCAGAGCATTCTCGATGCGCTGCGAAATTCCCCCGGGGTCACGAGTTCGCAGACGAGCCCCATCGTCTACAACAATCTATCGATCCGCGGCATTCCGGTCGAGAACCGGGGCAACTACCGGCTCAACGGATCGCTGCCGATCGTCAACCTGATCGATCTCCCGCTCGAGAACAAGCTGCGCGTCGAAGCACTCAAGGGCGCATCCGCGCTCTACTACGGCTTCACGACGCCGTCGGGCATCATCAATCTCACCACCAAGCGGCCAACGGCCGAGCCCCTGCTGAACCTGGCCGTCACCGGCAACGACTTCGGCCAGTTGCAGGGCCATGTCGACGCGAGCGGGACCATCGGCCGTTTCGGCATGCGCGGCAATGCAGTTTATGGGGAGATCGATTCGGGCATCGACAACGTCAGCGGCGACCGCCTTTTCCTGTCGGGTGCCTTCCAGTACGACATCACGGACAGCATCCGCTTCAATCTCGATGTGGAACATATCGAGAAGGACGTGACGGAACCCACGGTGCTGCGCGGCCCGACCTCGGCCGCCAATCTGCTGACCGTGCTGCCGAGATTGCCGGATCCAGCCAACAACGCCGGCAGCGAGGGATTCATGAATCGCGCCGAGGAGGACAATGTGCTCGGGCGGGTCTCGTGGAAGATCAACTCGGCCTGGGATCTCGTGGTCGAGGGCGGTACTTCGTATGCGGAGCGTGATCGCCGCTTCAGTACGCTCGACAATTTCAACCCGGCCACGGGCCTGGGCACGCTGTCGATGAGTGCCGCGGATGGCCAGTTGTATAGAAACCGGAATGGCCGCATCGAGCTGGCCGGCACGTTTGCAACCGGGCCGGTGATTCACGAACTGCTGGTCGGGGCTTCGAAGAACATACGCCGCCAGTACTCCCCTTCCACGGTCGCGAGAGTTGGGACGAATTCGGCCGCGACGCGCAGCAATTGCGTGCTGCTCGGCCTGACGACAACCTGCCAGCAGAGCATCTATGCCCCTGTCGACCTCGCCGACATCCGGTTCGACGGAACGACGGCCTACAATGCGACCCGCGATACCTCGATCGAGGACACGGGCTACTACGCGTTCGACCGGCTTCATTTCGGCGGCCCGGACCGGGACCGGTTCAGCGTCCTCGCCGGTGTACGCAAATCGATCTACAAGGAACTGCGGCGGACGGCGACAGGTCCCGCCGTGGAGACCTTTTCCGATGAGCCGACGTCGCTCTCGGGCGGCCTGGTCTACAAGCCGGTCGAGTGGGCGAGCATCTATGCCACCTACATCGAGGGCCTCGAATCGACGCCCGCCGCACCGCTCACCGCCAACAATTCCGGCGAGATCCTGCCAGCCAGCGACTCCACCCAGTATGAGGGCGGCATCAAGCTAGAGCCGCGCAAGGGCCTGTTGCTGACGGCCGCATACTTCGACATTACGCGCGAGTTGACTTACACCAATGCCGCGAATTTCTTCGTCAAGGACGGCGAAGCGACCTACCGCGGCATCGAGCTGAGCCTCACCGGCGAGATCACGCCCGAGTTGTCGGTCTATGCCTCTGCGCTGTCGCTGAGCGCCAAGCAGGGCCGGACATCCGACGCATCGCTGATCGGCAACAGGATTGAAAACACGGCCAAGACCCAGTGGTCGCTGTCGGCCGAGTACCACCTGACGCGCTTCGTCGATGGGCTGGCGGTCAATGCCGGCGTGTACTACACGGGCGAACGTGCCATCAATCCGCAGAACTCGCTGTTCCTGCCGAGCTACACGCTCTATGACCTCGGTGGCTCATACCGTTTCGAAATCGGCGATGTCGGCGTCACCGCGCGCATCAATTGGCAGAACATCACTGACAAGCGCTACTTTGCATCGACAGGCGGCAACTACATTGCCTTCGGGACGCCGTCGCTGGTGAAACTCTCGCTGTCCGCGGACCTGTTCTGACGGCACTTCGCCCAGTTGCCGGCTTTCCGACAATGGCGCAGCCGGCCGACCTGGTCGCGAGTGAATGATGCAGGTCCAACTTCTCATGCTCCCCGGCGACGGGATCGGCCCGGAGATCGCGGCCGTCACGCGCAAGGTGCTCGCGGCGCTTGCACAGGCGCGCGGCCTGACGCTGACGCTCGACGAGCGGGCCATCGGCTTTGCAAGCCTTGCGACCAAGGGATCCACGCTGCCGGATGAGGTGATGGAGCGCATCCCGCAGGTAGATGGTGTCATCCTCGGGCCGGTGTCCCATTTCGAGTATCCGTCCCGCGAGGCGGGCGGCATAAATCCGTCGGGAGCGCTGCGCCAGCGGTTTGGGTTGTACGCGAACATCCGGCCATGCCGTTCCCGCCCGGGCCTCAGCATCCTGCGCAAGCCCATGGACCTGGTGATCGTTCGCGAGAATACCGAGGGGTTCTACTCCGATCGCAACATGTACGCCGGCAGCGGCGAATTCATGCCCGACAAGGACATGGCGCTTTCGATACGCAAGGTCACGGCGCAGGGGGTAGCCCGAGTCGCGCGCGTCGCGTTCGAAAGGGCACGCGAGCGTCGCCGGAAGGTTGCGGCTGTGCACAAGGCGAACGTACTGAAGCTTTCTGACGGGCTCTTCCTGCGCGAAGTGCGCAAGGTGGCAGCGGAGTTCCCCGGGGTCGAACTCGAGGAAGTGATCGTCGATGCCGCCGCGGCGCTGCTGGTGCGCAGTCCGGACCGCTTTGACGTGATGCTTACCACCAACATGTTCGGGGACATCCTCTCGGACGAGGCCACGGAATTGAGCGGCAGCCTCGGGCTCGGCGGTTCCATCAACGCGAGCGATTCCATCTGCGTCGCACAGGCGCAGCACGGTTCGGCACCTGATATTGCGGGGCAGGACCGTGCCAATCCGACCTCGCTGCTACTTTCCAGCGCCATGTTGCTCGACTGGCTCGGGAGGCGGCACAGGAACAGCGAGCTGATGTTTGCGGCCCTGGCGCTGGAGGCCGCGGTGGAGTCTGTCCTTGCCGATCCCGCGACGCGCACGCGGGACATCGGCGGGACGCTCGGCACGGCCGCGTTTGGCGAAGCGATCTGCGCGGCGGTCCGCGCCGGCTGACCGATGGCGACGACACCGGGCAGGTCGGTGATTTTGCGACCCGGGCTGCTTCCCGTGACGGATCGCGGCGGCGGCATCCGCACGACGCCGATGATAACGGCCAGGGCCTCTCGCCAGATGCTGAATGGCATTACGGTGCTCGGACCGGGTGCCGCCGTGCCGCTCCACATCCACAATTGCGAAGAATGCGTCCTGGTACTGTCCGGTCACGGCTGTGCGCACATCGATGGTGCAGAGCACGCCGTCGGTCCCGGCGATGTGACCTGGATAGCCGCCGGAGTCCCGCATTTTTTCCGCAACCCTGCGGCAGCCGAGGCGCTCTCGATTTTCTGGACGTACACGTCCATCGACGCGACACGCACCATCCTTGCTACCGGCGTGACGACGCGCATCGACCAGGAGCATGCGCCGGCGAATGGACCGCAGCCATCGGTGGATGGCACCGCATGAATGCTGCACCGGTGGGCGGGTTGTCCAGGCCCGGGCCGTTGCAGGTCGATCTGCCGAAGGTGCTGGGGCGGCGCATCGGTGAGATGCCGTGGATACATCGCATCCTCGCCGAGAACCTGCTGCGCTGTCGCGATCTGGACGCCGATGCCGGCCGGGCCGCGGAGCGCTGGCTTTCGCTAGGCGACGAGGCGGCAGAGATTACTTTTGCGCCGTCCCGCTTGTTGATGCATGACACGACCTGCGGCCCGGCACTCGTGGATCTGGCCGCAATGCGATCGGTGCTCGCGGAGCGCGGTGGCGACCCGCGCTGCATTGCGCCGGTGCTGCGCATCGACGTCTCGACGGATCACAGCATCGCCGTCGATCAATTCGGCGTGCCCAGCGCGCTCGCGACGAACCTCGCTCTTGAGATGCGGCGCAATTCGGAACGCTTCGGACTGATGAAATGGGCCGCGCAAGCCTTCGACGGGCTGCGCGTGCACCCACCCGGCACCGGCATCATGCACACACTCAACCTCGAGCGGCTTGCTTCGGTCGTGCAGGTGGCGGAGTGGCAGGAACGTCAATGGGTGTTTCCCGATTCATTGCTCGGTACGGACAGCCACACGCCGATGATCGGTGGCATTGGCGTCCTTGGCTGGGGTGTCGGGGGACTCGAGGCTGAAAGCGTCATGCTGGGGATGCCCGTTTCGATCCGGGTGCCCGTGGTCGTCGGAGTGCACCTGTCGGGCGCGCTGCGATCCGGCGTGATGGCAACCGATCTTGCGCTCGAGGTGACCCGGTTGCTGCGCGCTGCCCGCCTCGACGGGTGCTTCGTCGAGTTCTTCGGTGGCGGAGTGGCCGGCCTGTCCGCGGGTACGCGCGCAGTGGTCGCGAGCATGGCGCCGGAGTTCGGCGGCGCCACGGGCTACTTTCCGATCGATGGGCAGGTGCTTGCCTACCTGCGTGCGACGGGTCGTGCAGAGTCCCACGTCGAACGCGTGGAGCGCTATGCGCGAAGCCAGCGGTTGTGGTTCGATGCGGATGCCCGGCCCAACTACGCGCGCGTCATCGCTCTCGACCTCGCTTCGGTCAGGCCCGGTATCGCCGGCCCGCGGCGCCCGCAGGACAGGCTCGACAGGGACAGTGCGCGTCCGGCGGCATGCAAGGAGGCGCGACCGGTCGCGATCGCCGCGATCACGAGTTGCACCAACACTTCGGACCCGAGGCTGCTCATCGCCGCAGGACTCCTGGCGCGGCGCGCCACGATGCGTGGGCTGTCGGTGCCGCCATGGGTCAAGACGAGCCTTGCACCAGGCTCACCCGCCGCGAGACGTGTGCTCGAGCGCGCAGGCGTGCTGGCGCCCCTCGAAGCGCTGGGCTTTGCCATCGTGGCCTACGGATGCACCACCTGCATCGGGAACAGCGGCGCGCTGGCACCCGGAATCGAGGGGCTCGCACCGGATGAGCGCCTGGTTGCGGTGCTGTCGGGCAACCGGAATTTTCCCGGCCGGGTACACCAGCGCATCGAGGCGACATTCCTCGCCTCGCCACCACTGGTCGTGGCCTATGCGCTGGCGGGTGACTTCAACCTCAACATCGAGGCCGATCCAATCGGTCACTCGTCGGACGGGGCGCCAGTCCGCCTCCGTGACATCTGGCCGGACGACGGGGAGATCGACGCAGTGCTGGCAATGGCCACCGATCCGGCCGACATCGACATGGCCTACGCCGCGGCAGAGTCGAATCCCGCCTGGTCGGGGCTTGCGGTGCCAGAGGGAGACCTCTATCCATGGAATCCGGTCTCCACGCAGCTGCGGCCACCCCCGTTCATCGATGTCGATGCCCGCACGCGCCTGGGGCGCTACGTCGCGCATCCGCTCCTCGTGCTGGGCGACGATGTCACGACCGACCATATTTCACCGGCGGGAGCCATACCGGCGAAGAGTGAGGCAGGTCGGTGGCTGATCGACCACGGCGAGCAGGCCGGCGAGCTCAATGCGTACGCTGCGCGCCGGGGCAATTGGGAAGTGATGCTGCGCGGCCTCTTCACCAACTCCGCCGTGCGCAACCTGCTGCGCGCCGATATCCCGGCGGGCTCGACCGTCCATGTTCCTTCTGGCGACGTGCTGCCCCTGTGGCGTGCGGCGCGGCGCTACGCGGAAGAGGAAGTGCCGGTGATCGTGATCGCGGGCGAACGCTACGGTATGGGCTCCTCGCGTGACTGGGCGGCGAAGGGACAGTACCTCCTCGGTGTTCGCGCGGTGCTCGCAGCCGGCTTCGAGCGAATCCACCGGTCGAACCTGTGCAACATGGGCATCCTGCCGCTCGTGCTGCCCCCCGGCGTGAATGCCGCTTCGCTCTGCCTCGCGCCGGGAGACCGGATCGAAGTCGACATGCCGGTGGAAGAGCTGGCTCCGTCGGCCACTTGCACGGTCGGCGCGCACTACAGGAATGGCCGCGTGCGCCGGTTTACGGCCCGCGCTGCCGTGGAAACTCTCGCCGAAGTGGCGGCACTCAGGGCCGGCGGCCTGCTGCCGCTCATGCTCGGTCGCATGTCACTGACAGCTCCATGACAGTCGTCCATTCCAGAATCGCTGCCGTAGACAGTCATGCTCCCGGACGGGCGGGCGCACGGGGGGTCGCCGCGTGATGCTTTCCATCCTCGCCTTCGGCATGGTCGCTACCTTCATGACACTGATCATGACCAAGCGGCTGTCGGCCATGCTTGCGCTCATCATCGTACCGGTCGTGTTCGCGCTGATCGCTGGCTTCTGGAGCGGACTCGGCGGGATGATGCTCGATGGAATCCGCGAGATCGCGCCGACTGGCGTGATGCTGCTGTTCGCGATCCTCTACTTCGGAATCATGATTGATGCCGGGCTGTTCGATCCGCTGACGAGGCGGGTCGTGCAGCTCGCGCACGGCGATCCGCTCCGGATCACGATGGGTACGGCGATCCTGGGCCTGGCCGTCGCGCTCGACGGCGACGGCACGACCACCTACATGATCACGCTTTCTGCGCTATTGCCGCTTTACAAGCACATGAAGATGGATGTCCGCGTGCTGACCTGCATCCTGATCATGGCAGTCGCGACGATGAATCTCGTGCCCTGGGGCGGCCCGACGACGCGTGCGGCAATTGCGCTTGGCGTCGATCCGCGCGCGCTCTTCCGGTCATTGGTCCCGCCGGTGCTGGCCTCGATCGGCTGGGTGCTGTTCGCGGCCTACATGCTTGGCCGTGCGGAGCGCAGGCGGCTCGGAATCACGGAGCGCCTCGCGATGCCGCCCCCCGGCGGGTTCGACCTGACGACTCCCGACAGCGACGGCACAGCTTCCACCCGCCGGCCGAAGCTGTTCTGGTTCAATGCAGCGCTCACCGCAGCGCTCATGGGCATACTGCTGTTCGGCAGCGTGCCGCTGCAGGTGCTGTTCATGCTGGCGTTCGCCGTTGCCGCGATGGTCAACTACCCGCAAGTCGAGATGCAGCGTGAACGCATAGCGGCGCATGCTTCGAACGCGCTCGCGACCGCGGGCCTGGTATTCGCAGCCGGGATTTTCACGGGTGTGCTGTCGGGCACCGGAATGGTCGACGCCATGGCAAACACGGTGACTGGCGTGGTGCCGGACGGACTGGGGCCATACATGGCACCGATCACGGCGCTCGTCAGCATTCCCTTCACGGTACTGATCTCCAACGATGCTTTCTATTTCGGGATGTTGCCTGTGCTGGCGCATTCTGCGGAGCACTACGGTATTTCGATGATGGAAATCGCGCGTGCCTCGCTCGTTGGCCAGCAGATCCACCTGCTGAGTCCCCTCGTGGCCTCCACCTACCTGCTGGTAGCCACCGCGGGAGTGGAGCTCGGCGACCACCAGCGTTTCACCATGAAATGGGCGCTGGGCGCGTGTGCAGTGTTCATGCTGACCAGTTTGCTGCTTGGCCTGTTTCCCTGGTACGCCTGAGCCTAGCGGGCCTCGAGCGCGGCCTGCCAGGTTGCGAGGATGCGCTCCCGCCGGATGCGGTCGAGGTCTGCGAGCAGCGCGGGTCCCAGCCTGACCGGTCGTGCAGCATTGGCCGGTGGCGTGCTTCCAGGCAGCGCCTCGACGTCCTTGCGCGATGGTGCCATGTAGGCCCGTGCCAGCTGGCGCTGGCCTTCGATCGAAAGCAGGAAGTCGAGCAGCAGTCTTGCCGCGTTCGGCTGGCGCGCCTCGCGCGCGATCAGCGCGATGCGTGACACGACGAGCGTGTAGTCGGCGGGCATGATGACGGCGATGTCGGGGTTGCGGGTGGCGAGTTCGAGCGCGTAGGAGCCCAGTGCATTGTAGGCAAACAAGCTGCTCCCGTTCTCGAGGTCCGCAAGCAGGGGCCGGGTCGACGTGTAGAACTTGACGTCGACCGCTCCGAGCGCGCCCGCGAGCGGCCCGATGTCGCGGTTCACATGGACGGCCTGCGCCAGCTGCAAGTAGCCGAAACCGGAAAGGCGCGGGTCGTAGGTGGAGACACGGTTGCGGTAGAAGTCGCCCCTGGCGCGCAGCAATCGCTCGAATGCGACATGGGTCGATGGCACGTCCTGGGCCGGAACCAGCCGCCTGTTGTAGGCAATGACGATTGGCTCCGCCGTCACGCCCCATGCCTCGTTCTTCCAGATTGCCCAGTCCGGCAGGTAGGGTTTCTCCGGCGAGGCATATGCCTGCGCGTAGCCGTCGTTCACCAGCTTGATCTGCAAGTCCATCGCGGAGCTCCAGACCAGGTCGCCGGTCGGCTTGCGGGCCCGGGACTCGGCGATCACGCGATCGTAGAGTTCCGGTGATGCGAGCTCGCGATAGTCGACGCGCAGGAACGGGTAGTGGGCCCGGAAAGCGGCCAGGGCGGCGACCACTTCATGCTTGTCGGTCGTCGAGTAAACGACGACCGTGCCCTCGCGTTGTGCCGCTGCGATGATGTCGTCATAGGACCGGGGGTAACCTCGCGGCTGCGCGGCCGCCACGGCCGTGGCCGCGGCCATGGCCGAGAGCAGCATCGCAAGCCGCCACCCGAACGGCGCGGCAGTCATGCGCGGGCGGGCAGGCAGCTGGATTTTGCGTAACGGGCCGCACACGGCCACACTCTGCGGATCGATCCTCGTTCTGTCAAAGAGGGACTCATGGCGCGGATACTTCTGGTGGAGGACGATCATGCGCTGGCTCGCGGGCTGGCGGCGATACTTCGGGAAGAAGGCTATTCGGTCGATTCCGCGCACGATGGCGAGAGTGCGTTGGCGATGGCGCGCGATGAACCCTATGCCGTCGTCACGCTCGACATCAATTTGCCTGGAATGTCCGGCTTCGAAGTACTCAAGACGCTGCGCGCGCGCGGTTGCCGGGCGCCGGTCCTGATGCTGACAGCCCGGGATTCGGTCGACGACCGGGTAAAGGGCCTGGACTTCGGCGCCGACGACTACCTGTTGAAGCCCTTCGAGCCGCCAGAGTTGACCGCGCGCCTGCGGGCGCTGCTACGCCGCCCAGCCACCGACCCGGCGCCGATCATCCGGGTCGGCAGGCTCGAGATCGATCGTTCGCGTTGCGAAATCCGGGTGGCGGGGGAGCCGGTCGAGCTGCGCAGGCGAGAGTGGGTGGTGCTGGAACGACTCGTTGTCCGCGTCGGCAAGGTTGTCTCAAAGGAGCGGTTGTCGGCCGAGGTGTTCGGGTTCGACGACGCCGTGGCGCCGAATGCGATTGAGGTCTACATCGCCAGGTTGCGACGCAAGCTGGGACCTCAGGGACCGACGATCCGCACCATGCGCGGCCTCGGCTATGTCATGGAGGATGTTCCGGCCGGTGAAGCGTAACCTGCGCGTCTCCCTGACCGCGCGCCTGCTGGTCGCACTGATCCTGCCGACCGCCGTGCTCGCGCTTGTGCTGGGCATCGGCGGGGCGCTCTTCATTTCGCGCATTGTCGAGAGCGTGAACGACCGCCCGCTTGATGCATCCGTTCGCTCCATCGCCGATACGCTCGCGCTGGAAGATGGCGAGGTGACGCTCGACCTGCCGCCCTCGGCCTTCGGCATGCTCGAGAACGAGGAGCGCGACAATGTCTACTACAGCGTGCACGTGGGCGACGATCTGCTCACGGGCTATCCGGACCTGCCGCGTATCGACATGGGGAGTGGCCGGATCGACGAAACCCGATTCGCCTATTCGCGGTATCGGGATTCCCCGATTCGCGTGGCCGTGATCGTGCGACGGGTGCCTCGCGTAGAGGCGCCCATCGTCGTGCAGGTCGCGGAGACCATGGATGCCCGCAAGAGCCTCAGCCGGCAGATGCTGGGCGGCTTGTTCGCGCTCGAGGCGCTGTTGATCGGGTTGCTCGTGCTGCTGCTGCCGCTCGCCGTGCGCTGGGGCCTCTCGCCCCTGGTTGAGGTCCGCCGTGGCATCGACAGCCGTTCAGCCACCGACTTCACGCCGCTCACGCTGCAGCAGGTTCCCTCGGAGCTGCGAGGCTTCGTGACCGCGTTCAATGGCCTGCTGTATCGCCTGCACGAGGCGGTGGATGGTTTGCGTCGCTTCACCGCCGATGCCTCGCACCAGATGCGCACGCCACTGTCGATCCTCAGGGCGCACCTGCAGGTCCTGAAGCGGGAGGGAACCCAGACAGCGGACGGCCAGGCGTCCCTCGCCGACATCGATGTGGCGACAGCCCGATTGCAGCGCCTGCTGACGCAACTGCTCGCTCTCGCGCGCGCCGAGGGAAACCGGGATGGCGTTGCCCGGCTGGTGCGCACCGTCGACCTTGCGATGCTTGTTCGATCGGTGGCTGAGGATCACGTGCCCGCGGCCCTGCGTAGTGGCGTGGACATCCAGTTCGATACGGCCGATCGGACGTCAGTTCCGACCGTGGGGGAGCTCGCACGTGAACTCGTCTCCAATCTCGTCGACAACGCGATCCGCTACAACCGCAAGGGCGGAACCGTCTGGCTCCGCGTCGTACCGCGGGACGGTGCGGTCAGCGTGGTCGTGGAGGATGACGGGCCTGGCATCCCGGCGGCGAAGCAAGCGGATGTGTTCAAGCGGTTCTTGAGGCTCGACCGTGATCGCGCCGTGGAGGGCAGCGGCCTCGGGCTTGCCATCGTCAAGGTGCTGGCGGACGCCCTGGCAGCCGGCGTCCGCATTGCCAGCAGGCCAAATGGCGGCCTGCGCATCGATATCGACTTCCCGGTCGTGGCGGATCGGGCGCATGCATCGGGCAAGTCAGCGTCCTGAAAGCCTGCTTGGTGTTAGCTCAACGGATGCCACGCCCTTGCAGTCCTGCCGTCCTTCTCTTAGTCCTCGCGTTCCTCGGCAAGGCGGGCGCGTGGGCGGCCACGGGTGATCTGGCATGGGCGAAGGAAGGGAGCTTTCGCAGCCTTTACCGGGAACTCGTCGAAACGGACACGTCGCTATCGAACGGCAGCTGCACGCTCGCGGCCGAGCGGATGGCCGCACGCCTGCACGCGGCGGGCTTCACCGGGCGAGACGTGCGCATTGTCGTGCCGCCCGGATACCCTCGCCAGGGCAATCTCGTTGCGCGGATCCCGGGGGCGAACCCGAATCTGGCCCCGGTCCTTCTGCTCGCGCATGTCGACGTCGTCGAGGCGGGGACGGCGGACTGGAAGCGAGATCCGTTCAAGCTGGTGGAGGATCGCGGTTATTTGTACGGGCGCGGGACCGTGGACGACAAGGCCATGGCGGCCTCTTTTGTCGACGCATTCATTCGCTACCGCGAGGAAGGCTTCCGTCCGGCCCGGACTGTGAAGCTTGCACTGACCTGCGGAGAGGAGACCGACGCCGTCTTCAACGGTGTGCAGTACCTGCTGGCGAAAGAGCCCGATGCACTTGCGGCTGGCTTTGCCATCAACGAGGGTGGTGCGGGTCGCCTCGACGAAAACGGCAGGCCGGTATCGTTCGGAGTCCAGGCCGGCGAGAAGATCTACCAGGACTTCACGCTGACTGCGACATCGCCCGGCGGTCACAGCGCGCGCCCGGCGGGCGGCAATGCCATCGGGCGGCTGGCGGAAGCCCTGGTGCGCGTCGACACGTACCGGTTCCCTGCCAACATGACGGCGGCAACCCGGGAATTCTTCCGGCGTTCGGCCGAGCAATACGAAGGACAGACGGCACGCGATCTCGAGGCGGCTGGCGACGGTACCGCTGACGATTCAGCCTTGTCACGAATCGCGGCCGCGGACCCGCTCTGGAACGCCTTCCTGCGCACGACCTGCATTCCGACGCTCATCGGCGGGGGGCACGCGGCCAATGCCCAACCCCAGCGTGCCGAGGCAAACGTGAACTGCCGCATCATGCCCGGCGAAAGTGTCGAAGGTGTGCGCGGGAGGCTCGTCGATGTGGTCGCCGACCCCGCGGTCGACATCACGCTAGCGGACGAGCCGGGACCGCAATCGGTGGCGCCACCGCCCGAGGCCCGCATCATGGCGCCCGTCGAGGCGATCGTGGCCGAGATGTGGCCGGGCGTGCCGGTGATCCCGAGCCTGAGCAGCGGCGCCACCGATGGCCGCTTCCTCAATGCAGCCGGAATCCCGACCTACGGCATTTCCGGCGTTTTCAGGGATGCGGACGGCAACGGCGTGCACGGCCTCGACGAGCGCATCAGGGTAACGGCGCTCCTCGACGCGCGCGCGTTCCTGTATCGGCTCGTCAAGGCGTACGCCGGCGAATGACAGGCCCCCCAATGAGCCGCGCCACCCTGCTCAAGATCCACCGCTGGGTAGGCCTCGCCCTGGCGCTGCTGCTGTGCGTCCAGGGACTGACCGGGACGCTGCTCGTGTTCCGGGAGGAGATCGATCGCCTGGCTCATCCGCAACTTGTGGTCGCATCGGCCCCATCGCGCGTGCCGATGCAGCAACTCGTCGAAACAGTGCGCGCGGCCGCACCGGAGGCGACCCTGCAGCGCGTTCGCTTCGACGCTGATGATGGCGCGGCCGTGTTCGTGATGCAGGGCGCGGACAATCGGCCCTACCTTGTCGCGGTGGATCCGTGGCGCGGCGAAATACTGCGGCAGGGTGGCCTTGCCGCCTGGCCGATGGAGTTCTTGTTTCGCATCCATGACGAACTGCTTGCGGGTCGGACCGGCGAAATAATCGTCAGCATCGAAGGCGTGATGCTGGCCTTCCTGGTGATAGCAGGCTTCATCATCTGGTGGCCGGGGCGGCGCCGGCTGAAGTCGGGTTTCCGCGTCATCACCGGCCAGGGCGCGGACCGCGCCTTGCGGACGGTCCACCGGGCACTCGGTGCCTCGATCGCGATTGTACTGCTGATGTCCGGCGTTACCGGCGCGCTGCTGATACATCGCGCGGCGCTGCAGTCGTGGTTGCCGATGGTGCCGCGCCCGAAGTTCAGCGTCGCGACGCAGGCGGGCGTGCCGCTGACGTCGATCGACACGTTGTACGCGCGCGCGCGCCGGGAGCATGGCTCGCTGCCACTGCGGGAGTTGCGCTTCTCGGGGGTCGACGGCCAAGTGATAGCCTTCTACTTCCAGGACGAAACGTCGCTGCGCCCCAATGCGACGCGGCAGTATTTCTACAATGCGTACGACGGCACCGAGCTCGGCCGCTACGAGCCGGCCGCCCTGCCGGCGCTCAATACGGCGTACGACTGGTTGTACACGATCCACACCGGTCGCGCAGCCCGGCTGCCGGGACGCACACTGGTGCTCGCCGGAGGCATGTCGCTCATCTTCTTCGTCTCGAGCGGCGTGTGGCTGTGGATTTCGGCACGGCGGCAGCGTCGCGCGCGTCGCGCGAAAGCCGCGGTGCTAGCCAGGGTCGGGCCGGCCCGCTGACGCGGCCTGCAACGGCGCGAGCAAGGCAATCACGAGCGTCTGCGGCGGCTCGAGCCGGGCGTGCACCTCCCAGCCCATCGCCCGTGCAAACTCGCGAACGAGGGCGAGGCCCAGGCCCATGTGCACGCCGCCGCTGCGCGCTGCCTCCTTGCGCCAGAAGCGCTCGAACAGGTGCGCTGTGTCGGTGGGCGTCAGGTCGGGCGCGGCATTTGCCACCAGCAGCCGATAGCCATCCGCTTGCACGGTGCCCGTGATGCGGATCGTGCCGCCCTCCGGTCCGTACTCGATGGCGTTCTCGATCAGGTTCACGAGTATCGAGTGCAGCAGCGCGGGATCGGCCTCGACCTGCGCCGGCTCGACCTCGATTGCGGCGCTCGCCCGGCGCGCCGCTGCGGCTCCCTCGAGGGACTGCCAGGCGCGACGCACGTGCTCCGCGGGGTTGGCCGGCTGGCGCGCCGCGGCGAGCTGGCCCGATTCGCTGCGCGCGAGTACCAGCATACGGGAGACGATCGCTTCCATCTGCCTCGCGATGTCGAGTGCGTCGGCGTCGGTGGCTGGCGGGCGGGTGTCCGGCCAGCGCAACGCGCTTTCGGCGAGCGTGCGAAGCTCCGCGATCGGCGTGCGCAGTTCGTGCGCCATCGCAGCGCTGACGCGGCGCTCGCGCTCGAACGACGCCTCGAGGCGCTCCATGAAGGCATTGAGCTTCGTCGCGATGGGCGTCAGTTCGAGCGGCAGCGCACCTGTCGCGAAACGCGCATCCAGCGTGCTCGCATCGACCGCGGCGACTTCGTCCGCGAGCCGGTCGAGGGGCTTCAGGCCGAGGTGCAGCAGCCAGGGCACGAGCAGGCCCACGGCAAGCAGCAAGGCCGCGGCCCAGGTGCCCGTTTCGATGAGCAGCTCGCGCAGCTCTTCGTCGAGTCGCCCCGAATGGGCTGCGACGACGAGCGTAAGCGGGCGACTTTCTGCTTTCGTTCCCTTGATGGCGGGGCGCGGCTCGAACCGGACGCCGATGCCGCGTCCCCGCTTGCCGTCCGGCAGCTCGAGGAAGAAGTACTTGGGCTTCTTCATGCTGCCGGCCTTCATCGGCAGGTCGGGCTTGTCCTCGAGGCTCTCGGAGCGCGCAAGCGATCCGCCATCGGCGTCCCAGAGCTGGTAGAAGTCACTGGCGACGTCGTCGTCGAAGCCGCGCAGGAACTTGTCGCTGAATGCGAGCGATACCGTGCCGTCCGCGCGAACGGTGACCAGCGTGCTGATCGCGCGCGCCTCGGTGGCGAGGGCCTGGTCGAAGCTCTCGATGAACTCTTCGCGCACCGCGAAGTGGAGCGCGACCATCCCGGCCGCGAACACGACGAAGAGCGTCGACAGCAGGCTGACGGTCAGGCGGCGGCGGATTGAGCCGTTCACCGGTCGGGACCGAGCACGTAGCCGAGGCCGCGACGGGTGTGAATCAACGGTGCGGGATTGTCGATGGCGAGCTTGCGGCGCAGGATGCAGACTGCGGAATCGACCGCGTTGCTCGTCGGGCTCTCGCCGTTGTAGATGTGTTCCTCGATATCGGCGCGCGTGACCACTTCGCCACGCCGCCGCGCGAGGTACTCCATGAGGTTGTACTCGCGCGCGGTCAGGTCCACCGGCCGCCCGGCACGCGTGACGATGCGCTGCGCCGTGTCGACGGACAGGTCGTCCACGACGATCGGGTTCTGCTTGGCGCCGTAGGTGCGGCGACAGAGCGCCTCCACGCGCGCGAGCAGTTCCTCGAGGGCGAAGGGCTTCACGAGGTAGTCATCCGCGCCGGTGCGCAGCCCCTCGACCCGTTCGGCGACCGTGTCGCGCGCCGTGAGCAGCAGCACGTGCGCGTCGTTGCCGGCTTCGCGCATCCGGCGCAGCAGGGTGAGGCCGTCGAGCTTCGGCAGCATGATGTCGAGGATCACCGCATCGTAGGCGGCGCACCCGGCCATCCAGAGGCCTTCCTCGCCGTCGCTCGCCGTGTCTACCGCATAGCCCGTACGCTCCAAAGCGGCCGCCACGCTGCGCAGCAGCCGCGGCGAATCCTCGACATACAGGACGCGCATGGCTTGCGCCTAGTACATGAGCTGCACGCGCGCCAGCAGGCGACCCGAGTCGCCCGGCAGGCCAGGTGCATCGCCGAAGAGGTAGTTGATCATCAGCTTGATGTCATTGCCCTTCAGCAGGTAGTTGAGCCCCACGAGCCAGTTTTCGGTGGTATCGCCCGCGAGGTCGAGGTTCGGGTCGAAGACTTCGCGTCGCAACACGGCCTGCAGGCGCGCGGGTACCAGCATGTATGAAGCGGTTAGCTGCCAGCCGTCGGCATCGAACTTGTGCCGGGGAAGGGCATTGTCCGGTTCAAAGCGCTCACGCAGGTACTCGCCGCCGACTTGCCAGCGCCCGAGCGTCCATTGCGCATCGCCGCCCCAGCCGGTGCGCTTGCCGCGGAATATGCCGTCGACCGCCCCTCCCGCGGTCGCATCGAAGCCGAATCCCGGCTTGGACACGGCGGAATCGCCCGAATGCATCACATTCGCGGCGGCCACGAGTCGCCCCGCGCCGGTCGAGTCGAACAGCGTGCCGTAGACGCGCGCGGCACCGAGAAAGCGATCGTCGTCGTTGCTGCTCGAGTTCGAGCCATTGCCATGGCCGGCCGTAACGAGGTAGCCGATGCGCTTGTCGAGGAAACTGCCGTAGACACCGAGGCCGGGCTGGCGGCCGTCCGCGATGCGATCGCTCGCGAGCGGCCGTTCGATGGTGTCGAAGGTGGTATCGCTCCACAGCTGGTCACCGCCGAAGGCGGGTTTCAGGTAGCCGACGCGGACATTCGCCGCGGGGTACCGGTTCCAGTTCACGTAGATCTCGTTCGCGCTCGCGCGCACGCCGGTGCTGGCGCCCAGCGAGTTGGCGCCGAAGTCCGCTTCGAGGCGAAAATCGAAGTGCTCGGCGAAATCGCCCGCGACCATGAGGCGCGCGCGGCGGAAGAAGAAGCGATCGTTGATGCCCGCGAAGCGGGCGTCACCGGCGTCCCCGGCCTCGTACTGGCCCTGGATGAAGCCGCTGATTTCGAGCTTGCGCTCGTTGCCTTTCGCGACCACGCGCGGAGTGGCAGCGGGTTGCGGGGCATCCGCGGGCGGGGCACCCGCTGCTTGCGCCTGCGGAGCGGTCTTTGCCGCCAGCAGATCCCTGAGACGCGCATTCTCTTCCTTGAGCTGCGCATAGCCGGCTTCGAGCGCCTCGAGCCGCTCCTCGATGGTGGCCGCGGCCGCTGCGCGGCCGGGCAAGGAGAGGGCCGCTGCGGCGAGTGCAGCGGCGACGATCGGCAGTCCGGGTTTCCTGTTCATGGCCCGATTATCCCGACAAAACGGGTGGCCATGGTGCCGAATCGAATGTTATCCGCAGATTATGCGGCATCCCCCGTGCGTGCCGCGCGTCGCCGGTCGCTTTCCTTCAGGGCCCGCTTGCGCAGGCGGATCGACTGCGGCGTCACCTCGACCAGTTCGTCGTCGTCGATGAACTCGACGGCCGACTCGAGCGTCAGCTCGACCGGCGGCGTGAGCAGGATTGCGTCGTCCTTGCCGGCTGCGCGGATGTTGGTGAGCTGCTTGGTCTTGGCGGGATTCACCACGAGGTCGTTCTCGCGGCTGTGGATGCCGATGATCATGCCCTCGTAGATCTTCTCGCCGGGCGTCACGAACATGCGGCCGCGTTCCTGCAGCTTCCACAGCGCGTAGGCGACGGCGGTGCCGGCCTCGGCCGAGATCAGCACGCCGCTGCGGCGCGCCGGCACGTCTTCCTTCATCGGCGCGAAATCGTCGAACACGTGGCTCATGAGGCCGGTGCCGCGCGTCAGGCGCAGGAACTCGCCCTGGAAGCCGATCAGGCCGCGGGCGGGAATGCGGTAGTCGAGGCGCACGCGGCCACGGCCGTCGGAGGCCATGTCCTGCAGTTCTCCGCGGCGCGTGCCGAGCGCCTCCATCACGGAGCCCTGGTGCGACTCGTCGACGTCGACGGTCAGGACTTCGTAGGGCTCATGGCGCACACCGTCGATCTCGCGCACCACGACGCGCGGGCGCGAGACGGCAAGTTCGTAGCCCTCGCGGCGCATGTTCTCGACGAGGATCGTGAGATGCAGCTCGCCGCGCCCCGAGACGAGGAACACGTCGGTGTCCTCGGTGTCGGCGACGCGCAGCGCGACGTTCGTCAGCAGTTCCTTCTGCAGGCGGTCGCGGATCTGGCGGCTGGTGACGAACTTGCCTTCCGTGCCTGCGAGCGGCGAGTTGTTGACCCGGAAATTCATCGTGAGCGTCGGCTCGTCGACGCGCAGCGCCGGCAGGGCCTCGGGCCGCTCGATGTCCGCGAGCGTCACGCCGATGCCGATCTCGTCGATGCCGTTGACGAGCACGATCTCGCCGGCGCCCGCCGATTCCATCGGCACGCGCTCGAGGCCGCGAAAGCCGAAGATCTGGTTGACGCGCACGCGCTTCGGCGCGGCGTCGCCCACGAGCAGCGCGACGTCATCGCCGGCGTGCAGGGTGCCGCGGCGGATGCGGCCGATGCCGATGCGGCCGACGAAGCTCGAATAGTCGAGCGCCGAGATCTGCAGTTGCAGCGGTTCGTCCGGGTCACCGCCCGGGGCCGGCACGTGCGCGAGGATCGTGTCGAACAGCGGGCGCATGTCGGTGCCCTGGGTCGCGAGGTCGAGCGAGGCCCAGCCGTTGAGCCCCGAGGCATACACCACGGGGAAGTCGAGCTGCTCGTCGGTGGCGCCGAGCTTGTCGAAGAGATCGAAGGTCTGGTTGATGGCCCAGTCGGGCCGGGCTGCGGGGCGGTCGACCTTGTTGACGACGACGATCGGCTTCAGGCCGAGCGCGAGCGCCTTGCGGGTGACGAAGCGCGTCTGGGGCATCGGGCCCTCGACCGCGTCGATCAGCAGCAGCACACCGTCGACCATCGACATGACGCGCTCGACCTCGCCGCCGAAGTCGGCGTGGCCGGGCGTGTCGACGATGTTGATGTGCGTATCCCGGTAGTCGACCGCCGTGTTCTTGGCGAGGATCGTGATGCCGCGCTCACGCTCTATGTCGTTCGAATCCATGACGCGCTCGGCGACGTGCTGGTGCGCGGCGAAGGTGCCGGCCTGGTGCAGCAGCTTGTCGACGAGGGTGGTCTTGCCATGATCGACGTGCGCGATGATGGCGATGTTGCGTAGGGGGCGCATAAAAGGCCGCGGAGGATAGCACACCGCGCCCGATCGGGCGCCAGAAGCGCATTCAGGCGCCTGGGGCGGTCAATAGCGGTCGTCGAGCGCGAAAATGGGCCGGCGGTCCCGCCATTGGCCCCGGGTGAAATCCGGGAAATCGAGGGTCCGGTTGGCTTGGGCGATGGAGGCTTCCGACAGGGGGGAGATGGCACTCCAGGTCACGGCGTCGTAGATGTCGATGGGCGGTGGTTCGCCGCGGCGCAGGGATTCGACGAAGGCGTGGATGACGAAGAAATCCATGCCGCCATGGCCCGACCCCTCGGCCTGCGGGGCGTATTTCTTCCACAGCGGGTGATCGTATTTCTCGAGCCAGGGCTGCGCGTCGTCCCAGCGGTCATGCTGCTTCGACTGGCCCTCGATGTAGATGGAATGGTTCACGTCCATCCACAGGCCGCGCGTGCCCTGGACGCGAAAGCCGAGCGAGTAGGGGCGCGGCAGCGAAGTGTCGTGCGACAGCAGGATCGTCTCGCCGTTGGCGCAGGCGATCTGGGTCTGCACGACGTCGCCGAGGCTGAACCGGACCTTGTAGTTGGGATGATCCGGCGCGAGCTGGCCGATGTATTCGTGCAGGCCGCGTGGCTTGCTCGCGTAACTCGTCAGCCGCTCGAAGCGGTTGCCGCGGTTGATGTTTACCTGCATGGCGCAGGGGCCGACGCCGTGGCTCGGATACAGGTCGCCATTGCGGGTGACTGAATGGGGCGTGCGCCATTTCGCCTCCGACCAGCCCTTCTCGCCGAATTCCACGCCCCCGCCGTAAGGCTGGCCGGGCACGCCGGAATTGAACTTCACCGGGCGCAGGTCGTGCTGGTAGCCGCCCTCGAGGTGCAGGAGCTCGCCGAAGAGGCCCTGCCGCGCCATGTTGAGCACGGCCATCACGTCGCGCCGATAGCACACGTTCTCGAGCAGCATGTAGGGCGTGCCGGATTGCTGCTGCGCCGCCAGCACGTCCCAGTGGTCCTGCAGGGTGACGCCGGCGACCACTTCGCAACCGACGGCAATGCCAGCCCGCAGGGCCGCGATGCCCTGGGGCGCGTGCAGCTCCCACGGCGTCACGATGACCACGGCATCGAGGCCCGCCTGCGCGTACATGTCGCGCCAGGCCTCGGTTGAGCCGGTGAATACGCGGGGCCTCGGCCTGCCGGCCTGCGAGGCCGCCTGCAGGGCGCGTTCGATCATGAAGGAGTCGACATCGCAGATCGCGGTGACGGCGACGTCCGGGCGGCGCAACAGTTCGCCCAGGTGCACCTGGCCACGCATGCCGACGCCGAGGATGCCGACGTTCAGCGCCTCGTTCGACCGCCACTGGCGCGCGGCGGCCATGCCCATCCAAGGCAGCAACGCCCCGCCCGCCACGCCGCCGAGGATGAAACTGCGCCGGTCCATAGGCCTGCCCTCAGTGCCAGAGATCGAAGAATCGCCCCGGTGCATCGTACCCGGCATCCATGGCCCGGCCGAGGTCCCGCCAGTCCCCGAATTCGAACGCGAGCGTGCAGCACGCACCCGTGGCGAAGGCGCCGAGCGCGGCCTGCGGCGCGAGCTCGTGGGCAAACTCGGACAGCCCGGGGTTATGCCCGATCACGAGCAGGTGCGGAATGCCTTGGCCGCAGGCGCGGATCACCACCGCCAGTTCGGCGGGTGGCGCGAGGTAGAGCGAATCGACCCGCTTCAGCTGGTGTCCGGCGAGGCCGAACTCGCGCAGGTAGGCCTCCGCCGTCTGCGTCGTGCGCAGTGCCGGACTCGTGAGGATCATCCCGGGAGGTTCGAACTCCTGCGTGCGCAGGCGGCGGGCCATTTCGGCGGCCTCGGCCTGCCCCCGGCGTGTCAGGGGCCGGTCGGCGTCCGCGACTTGCGGGCCCTTCCATTCGGCCTGGCCGTGCCGGACGAGGGTCAGGCGCTTCGTGGCGGCGGGCATGAGCCCATCCTAGAACATTCCCGTCTGCAGGCGCGCGGCCTCCGACATCATCGACTGGTTCCACGGCGGGTCGAACACCAGTTCGACGAGCGCCGCGCGGATCGTCGGGATGACCTCGACCTTCTCCTTGACGTCCTGGACGAGCACGTCGCCCATGCCGCAGCCGGGTGCGGTGAGCGTCATCTTCACGTCGACGTCGTGCGTACCGTCGTCGTTCGACGTGACGTCGCAGGCGTAGACGAGGCCGAGATCGACGATGTTGATCGGGATCTCGGGGTCGTAACAGGTGGCCATCTGTTCCCAGATGAGCCGCTTCAGGTCATCGAGCGTGGCATCCGGGGGCAGCTCGGGCGCCTTGACCACTTCCTGGCCGATCGCCTCGGCATGCTCGCCTGCGAGCCGGAAGAGGTTGCCGTCGATGTAGAGGGTGAAGCTGCCGCCAAGGGCCTGCGTGATGTAGCCCGCCTGGCCCGGCTTCAGGGTTACTTCGATGCCGGCGGGCACCATGATGGCCTTGGCCTCCCGCTGCACGACGAAGGGCTGGTTCTGGTGGCTGCGCATCGCTTACTCCGTCGTCACCGGCCGGCATTCATGCGCGAGCGCGGCATTGAGCGTGTGCCAGCACAGGCTTGCGCATTTGACCCGCGCGGGAAAATCGCGCACGCCGGCGAGCGCCGCGAGCTTGCCGAGCGAGGCGGGCGGCTCCGCCATCGTCCCGGTGAGCGTGGCGTGCACGTCGGCGAACAAGCGCGCAATTTCGCCGCGGTCCTTGCCCTTGACGGCCTCCGTCATCAGGGAGGCGGAGGCGACCGAGATCGCGCAGCCCTTGCCGTCGAAATGCACGTCGCGGACGCGGCCGTCGTCGAGTTGCAGGTAGACGGTGAGGCGATCGCCGCACAGCGGGTTGTGGCCGTCGGCGCTGGCATCAGCGGGCGCAAGCGGGCCGAAATTGCGCGGCCGCTTGTTGTGATCGAGGATCACGTCGCGATAGAGCTCCTTCAGGTCCATCAGGCGAATACCTCGCGTGCCTTGTGCAGTGCCCCGATCAGCTGGCTGACATCGGCATCGTCGTTGTAGCAGGCGAATGAGGCGCGCGCGGTGGCGGGCAGCCCGAAGAAGTCCATGACCGGCATCGCGCAATGGTGCCCGGTGCGGATCGCGACGCCTTCGCTGTCGAGGATCGTGCCGAGGTCGTGCGGATGGATGCCCTCGATCGTGAAGGAGAGCACCGCGGCCTTGTCGGCCGCCGTGCCGATGACGCGCAGGCCGGGAACTTCGAGCGCCGCCGTCGTGGCCTGCGCCAGCAGGCGCTGCTCGTGGGCATGCACGGCCGCGGCGCCCAGGTCCTCGAGGTAGTCGATGGCCGCCGCGAGCCCGACCGCGCCCGACATGTTCGGCGTGCCGGCCTCGAACTTCCACGGCAGGTCGTTGTAAGTGGTGCCCGAGAAGCTCACCGAGAGGATCATGTCGCCGCCGCCCTGCCACGGCGGCATCTCGCGCAACAGGGCCTCGCGGCCGTACAGCACGCCGATGCCGGTCGGGCCGTAGAGCTTGTGGGCAGAAAAGGCGTAAAAGTCGCAATCGAGCGCCTGCAGGTCGGCGCCGCCGTGGGGCACGCCCTGCGCACCGTCGAGCAGCACCGGGACGCCGCGCGCATGCGCGGCCTTCACGATGCGCGCGACCGGCAGCACGGTGCCGAGGGCGTTGGAGACCTGCGCCACCGCCACGAGCCGCGTGCGCGGCGAGAGCAGGGCCTCGAACTCATCGAAGCGCAGTTCGCCGCGCTCGTCTATCGGCGCCACCTTGAGCGTGGCGCCGGTGGCCGCGCAGGCCATCTGCCACGGCACGATGTTGGCGTGGTGCTCGAGCCAGGTGATCAGGATCTCGTCGCCCGGGCCGAGGCGCGGGCGCGCCCAGGCATGGGCGACGAGGTTGATCGCCTCGGTCGTGCCGCGGGTGAAGATGATCTCCTTCGCCGAGCGCGCATTCAGGAAGCGGCGCACGCGTTCCCGCGCGCCCTCGAAGGCATCCGTCGCCGCCTGGCTCAGCGCGTGCACGCCCCGATGCACATTGGCGTGGCAATGCGTTTCGTAGTGATCGACCGCCTCGATGACCGCGCGCGGGCGTTGTGCGGAAGCCGCGCTGTCGAGGTAGGCGAGCCGGTGCCCGTGCACCTCGCGCGCGAGGATCGGGAAGTCGGCGCGCACGCTCGCTGTGTCGTAGCCGACCGCGGTTCGGGCGAGGGCGGGCGCCATCATGCGAGCTCCCGCGCCACGGCGGCATCTTCGCCAGTGAAGCGCTGTGCGAATGCACGTTCGATCTGCGTGCGCAGCGCCGGCACCCCGATGCGCGCCACGAGCTCGGTAAGGAACGCCCACTTGAGCAGGCTCTTCGCGGTGCGCGCTTCGATGCCGCGCGACAGCAGGTAGAAGAGCATCTGCTCGTCGAGCTTGCCGGCCGTCGCGCCGTGGCTCGCCTTCACGTCGTCCGTATAGATCTCGAGCTGCGGGCGCACATCCGCTTCGGCGCCCGGGCCCGCCAGCAGGCTCTTGAGCGACTGGCGGGAGGCGGCGCGCGCCGCGCCGGCGCGCATGATGATGTGGCCATTGAACGCGACGCGCGAGCGTCCGGCGGCGATGCCGCGGAAGTCCTCGGCCGTCTCGCTGTCCGGCGCGTCGTGCTCGACCACCGCGTGGGTGTCGTTCACCTGCGCGCCGTCGAGGGCGGCGGAACTCGCGTAGGCGATGCGGGCGCCACGCCCGGCGAGTCGGGCATGCAGCGTGGTGCGCGCAGCCTGTGCACCGAGCGACACCGCATCGAGGCCGTAGAATGCGCCCGCACCGAGTTCGGCGCGCAGCGTATCGAAATGCACGGCACTGGCCCCGAGCTGCTGCACGCGCGTGTGGCGGACCTGTGCGCCGGCGCCGATGCGCAGGTCGACCGCGGCGTTGGAAAAGCTTGCGCCGTCGTCGCGGCCGATGTGGCGCTCGACCAGGCGCAGGTGCGCCTGGGCGCCGGCCTCGACCGTCAACGCGGGATAGGAGGCCGCCTGCTCGCCGCTGCGGAGGGCGACGAACACCAGTTCCAGGTCGCCCACTGCATCCGGGGCGGCCGTGATGGCCGCAGCCTGCGGCGCGAAGGCGACGGCCAGGGCGCCCAGGCGGGCGTCGGGAGAGTGCCGGCCGAAATCGGCGGCCATCGCCGCCTGCGTGTCGAGTGCCACGCCGTTGGCTTCGCCGGGCCCTGCCGACAGTGGCGCGGCGAAAAGCCCGTCGACAAAAACGAACCGGCGGAATCCCTCGAGCGGCCCGGGCAGCAAGGCGCGGGCCTGCGCGATCGCCTCGTCTTGCAGCGCGAGCGGCGGCGTGAAGCCGACGCGCTCGAGCGATCGCAGGTTGGCGTAGCGCCAGTTCTCTTCGCGCGGGCCCGGCAGCCCGTCCTTCGCGACCAGCGCGAGCGCGGCGCTGCGCCGGTCGCGCAGCGCCGTTGCCGCCGGCAATGCGCCGGCGATCGCCGCGTGATCGGCAACGAGGCGGGCGAGGGCGCTCATGCGGCGCTGCCCCCGAGCAGCCAGTCGTAGCCGCGCCGCTCGAGTTTGAGCGCGAGTTCGGGGCCGCCGCTGTGGATGATCCGGCCGCGCGACAGCACGTGGACGCGATCGGGCTTCACGTGGTCGAGCAGTCGCTGGTAATGGGTCACGAGGACGATCGAGCGCGTCGGGCCGCGCAGCGAATTGATGCCCTGGGACACGATCTTCATCGCATCGATGTCGAGGCCGGAGTCGGTCTCGTCGAGCAGGGCGAGTTGCGGCTCGAGCACCAGCATCTGCAGGATCTCGTTGCGCTTCTTCTCGCCGCCCGAGAAACCCTCGTTGACGCCGCGCGACAGGAAGCCCTCGTCCATCTGCATGAACTTCATCCGCCCGCGCACGAGTTCGAGGAACTCGAAGGCGTCGACCTCGGGCAGGCCCGCGGCCTTGCGGCGCGCGTTGAGCGCGGCCTTCAGCAGGTAGACATTGTTGACGCCGGGAATTTCGACCGGGTACTGGAAGCCGAGGAACACGCCGGCGCAGGCACGTTCCTCGGCGGCCATCGCGAGCAGGTCCCGGCCCTGGTACAGCACCTGGCCCTGCGTGACCGTGTAACCGGGGCGGCCGGCGAGCGTGTAGGCAAGCGTGCTCTTGCCCGAACCGTTCGGTCCCATGATGGCGTGCACTTCGCCGGCCGGCACCTCGAGCGTGAGCCCGTCCAGCACCTTGCGGTCCGCCACCGTGACGTGGAGATTGTCTATCTTCAGCATGTTCAGCCCACCGCTCCTTCGAGCGTCACTGCCAGCAGGTTCTGCGCCTCGACCGCGAACTCCATCGGCAGCTCGCGAAAGACGCTCTTGCAGAAGCCGCTGACGATCATGTTGACAGCATCCTCCTGCGGGATGCCGCGCTGCAGGCAGTAGAACAGCTGGTCCTCGCTGATCTTCGAGGTGCTCGCCTCGTGTTCGACGGTCGCGGTCGGGTTCTTGACCTCGACGTAGGGAAAGGTGTGTGCGCCGCAGTCGCCGCCCATCAACAGCGAATCGCACTGCGTGAAATTGCGCGCGCCGTATGCGCCAGGCAGGATCTTGACGAGCCCGCGATAGGTGTTCTGGCCGTGGCCGGCCGAGATCCCCTTCGAGACGATCGTGCTGCGCGTGTTGGCGCCGATGTGGATCATCTTGGTGCCGGTGTCGGCCTGCTGGTAATTGTTGGCGGTCGCGACCGAGTAGAACTCGCCGACGGAACCCTCGCCACGCAGGACGCAACTGGGGTACTTCCAGGTGATCGCCGAGCCGGTCTCGACCTGCGTCCAGGAGATATGCGAATTGCGCCCCCGGCAGTCGCCGCGCTTGGTCACGAAATTGTAGATGCCGCCGACGCCGTTCTCGTCGCCGGGATACCAGTTCTGCACCGTCGAGTACTTGATCTTCGCGTCGTCGAGCGCCACGAGCTCGACGACCGCCGCGTGCAGCTGGTTTTCGTCGCGCTGGGGGGCTGTGCACCCCTCGAGGTAGGAAACGTGCGAGCCCTCGTCGGCGATGATCAGCGTGCGCTCGAACTGGCCGGTCTTCGCCGCGTTGATCCGGAAATAGGTCGACAGTTCCATCGGGCAGCGCACGCCCTTCGGCACATAGACGAACGAACCGTCGGTGAACACCGCGGAATTGAGCGTGGCGAAGAAATTGTCCGTGTACGGCACGACGGTGCCGAGGTACTTCTCGACCAGTTCAGGGTGGTCGCGCACCGCGTCCGAGAACGAGCAGAAGATCACGCCCGCCTTCGCGAGCTTCTCCTTGAAGGTGGTGGCGACCGAGACGCTGTCGAACACCGCGTCGACCGCGACGCCGGCGAGGCGGGCGCGCTCGTGCAGCGGCACGCCGAGCTTCTCGTAGGTGGCGAGCAGCTTCGGGTCGACTTCGTCGAGGCTCTTGGGTGCGTTCGCATCGACCTTGGGCGCCGAGTAATAGGAAATGGCCTGGTAGTCGATCGCCTCGAATCGCACGTGCGCCCAGCGCGGCTCGCGCTGCTTGAGCCAATGCCCGTAGGCCTTCAGGCGCCAGTCGAGCAGGAACTGCGGTTCGCCCTTCTTGCGGGAAATGAAGCGGATGACGTCCGGGTCGAGCCCCGGCGGCACGGTGTCCGATTCGATGTCCGTGACGAATCCGTGGCGGTAGCTGCGCCCGACGAGCGCCTCGATGTCAGGGGTGCCGCTCATGACGCACCCCGCGTGCGCGTGGCGATGAACTTCACTTCCTGTTCGAGGACCGGCAGCCGCGTGGGTTCGTTCTCGAGCCCCGCGAGTTGCGCGAGCGTCACATCCTGCAGCGAGCGGCGGATCGCGCCGTTCACGCCCTGCCAGGCGCGCGACACGCGGCAATGCCCCTCGATGTCGCATTGGCTTTCGCGCGATGAGCATTCCGTGAGCGCGAGCGGGCCCTCCAGGGCGTCGAGGATGGCGGCCGCGCTGATGTCGTCCGCGCCCTTGGCGAGCTGGTAGCCGCCATGCAGCCCCCGGGTGGAGGCCACGAGCCCCGCGCGATGCAGCTGCTTCAGCAGCTTGCTGACGGTGGGCGGCGCGATGCGGGTGCGTGCGGCGAGCGAAGCGGCCGTCATCTGCGGCACGGGCGAGCGGGCGAGTGCGGCGAGGATGACAGTGGCGTAGTCGGTCAGGCGGCTGATGCGCAGCATAGGGGACTATTTTAGTCCTCTTTAAGGCGCGCTGCCAATTTCCCATCCGCTATAATTGGCGGCTGACATTACCAGCGGAAAAGGAACCGGCGATGGACAAGGCAGGACTCGAGCGCGTCGCGCGCGCCATGGTGGCGAAGGACAAGGGCATTCTCGCGGCCGACGAGAGCTCCGGCACCATCAAGAAGCGTTTCGACGCGATCCAGCTCGAGTCCACCGAGGAGCACCGCCGCAGCTACCGCGAAATGCTGCTGACCACGCCCGGCATCGGCCAGTGGATCAGCGGCGTGATCTTCTATGACGAGACCCTGCGCCAGAAGACGCGCGACGGCGTGCCGTTCGCCGCGTGGCTCGAGAAGCAGGGCGTGTTGCCCGGCATCAAGGTGGACCTCGGCGCCAAGGCGCTGGCGGGCTTCGCGGGCGAGACCATCACCGAGGGCCTCGACGGCCTGCGCGAGCGGCTCGCCGGGTATTACCAGCTCGGTGCGCGGTTTGCGAAGTGGCGCGCCGTGATCGACATCGCCGACGGCATCCCCTCGCGCTTCGGCATCGAGGCGAACGCGCATGCGCTCGCCCGCTACGCGGCGCTCTGCCAGGAACAACAGATCGTCCCGATTGTCGAACCGGAAGTCCTGATGGACGGGGGGCATTCGCTCGAGCGTTGCGAGGAAGTCACGGACGCGGTGCTCGCGGAAGTGTTCGGCCAGCTCGCTCTCCATCGCATCCACCTCGAGGGCATGGTGCTGAAGCCGAACATGGTGATCTCCGGCAAGAAGGCGGCGAATCGCGCGAGCCCCGACCAGGTGGCCGAGGCGACCGTTCGCACCCTCAAGCGCCATGTGCCTTCGGCCGTGCCTGGCATCGCTTTCCTCTCGGGCGGCCAGAGCTCGCCCGAGGCGACCCTGCACCTGTCGCTGATGAACAAGCTCGGTCCCTTGCCGTGGAACCTCACCTTCAGCTACGGCCGCGCGCTGCAGGACACCGCGCTCAAGGCCTGGGGCGGCAAGTCCGCGACCTACGGTGCCGGCCAGAAGGAGTTCGCCAAGCGCGCGCGCCTCAACAGCCTCGCCACGACCGGCCGCTATGCCGCTGCGCTGGAGGCCGAAGCCGCCTGAGCGGCTGCGGGGTTTGCGGCGCGTGACTGAATCACATCGGCCGACTGCCGCGTCGGCGCAGGCCGACGACGTGGTGGTCGACGTGAAGGGCGTGCACTACGCCGTCGGCCGGCGCGAGATCTTCGCGGGGCTCGATGTCGTGGCGCGGCGAGGGCGCGTCACGGCCATCATGGGCCCGAGCGGCACGGGCAAGACCACCTTGCTGCGGCTCATCACCGGGCAGACGGCGCCGACATCGGGTGAGGTGCTGCTTTGGGGGCAGAGGGTCGCGACCCTGCGCCAGCGCGACCTGTATGCATTGCGCCGGCGTACCGGGATGCTGTTCCAGAACGGGGCGCTGCTCACCGACCTCGATGTCTTCGAGAACGTCGCCTTCCCGGTGCGCGAGCACACCGACCTCACCGAGCCGCTGATCCGCGAGCTCGTGCTGACGAAACTGCACGCGGTGGGCCTGCGCGGCGCCGCGCGCATGATGCCGTCCGAGCTGTCGGGCGGCATGGCACGGCGCGTCGCGCTGGCGCGCGCGGTGGTGCTCGACCCCGAGCTGCTGATCTACGACGAGCCGTTCGTCGGCCTCGACCCGATCTCGATGGGCGTGATCGTGCGGCTGATCCGGCAGATGAACCGCGTGCTCGGCATCACGAGCATCGTCGTGTCGCACGACGTGCACGAACTCGCGGCGATCGCCGACGACAGCTACCTGCTTTCGCAGGGCCGCTGCGTCGCCTCGGGCAGCCCCGAGGAACTGCATCGCAGCGAATCGGAGGTCGTGCGGCAGTTCCTCGACGGCGTCGCCGACGGGCCGGTGCCATTCCACTTTCCCGCGCCCGACTATCGCGACCAGTTGCTCGGCGTCGATCGCCGCGCCCAGCGTGGCAGGGCGGCATGAGCTCAGCCGCGTCCCGTGACGGCCTGCTGACAGGCGCCCTGCGGCGCGTCGGCGCCGTGGCCGTATTCTTCGTCGCCGTGCTGGCGCAGTGCGTCCCGGCACTCGCCCGCCCGCGCCTGATCGTTCACCAGGTCTACAACGCCGGCGCCCGCTCGCTGATCATCATCATGCTGTGCGGCCTCTTCGTAGGCATGGTTCTCGGCCTGCAGGGATTCGACCTGCTGCAGCGGTTCGGCTCGGAAGACGCGCTCGGCGTCGCCGCGGCCCTCGGCCTCTTGAAGGAACTCGGCCCGGTGGTGACCGCGCTGCTGTTCGCGGGCCGCGCGGGCACGGCGCTCACCTCGGAAATCGGCCTGATGCGCGCCACCGACCAGCTCACCGCAATGCAGATGATGGCGGTCGACCCGATGCAGCGCATCGTGGCGCCGCGCTTCATCGGCGGCGTGATCGCGATGCCGCTGCTGGTCGCCATCTTCAACCTCGTGGGTCTCTTCGGCGCGCAGCTCGTCGGCGTGCAGATGATGGACGTCGATGCGGGCGCCTTCTGGTCGCAGATGCAAGGCGCCGTGCAGCTGAACGACGTTCAGGAGGGATTCATAAAGAGCGTGGTATTCGGTACGGCATGCAGCCTGATCGCTGTGCACGAGGGCTACCATACCGAACCGACCGCCGCGGGTGTCGGGCTCGCGACCACGCGCACCGTCGTGACGTCGTCGGTGCTGACGCTGTTGCTCGACTACATCCTGACCGCCGCATTCCTCTAGAAGGTTCGACATCATGCGTCCCAATCGCGCACTCGAAATCGGTACCGGGCTGTTCGTGCTGCTCGGCTTTGCCGCGCTCTTCTTCCTCACCACCCAGTTGCCGGGCAGCGGCGTGCAGGTCGGTGGCGCGTCGGGTTACGCCGTGACCGCCCGCTTCGACAACGTCGGCGACCTCAAGACCGGCTCGCCCGTGACGCTCGCGGGCGTGCGCATCGGCCGCGTCACCGGCATCTCGTTCGATCCCGCCGACTTCAAGGCGGTCGTCACCCTCGACATCGAGAAGCGGTACGACAAGATCCCCGACGACAGCGACGCGAGCATCCAGACGGCGGGATTGCTCGGCGGCAAGTACGTCGGCATTGGCCCCGGCGGGTCGGAGACCTACCTGCACGCGGGCAGCACGATCGAGTTCACGCAGTCGGCCATCGTGCTCGAGACCCTGGTGAACAAGTTCTTCGCGAATTTCGCGAGCCGCGGCAGCGCGGGTGCGCCCGAGGCGAAGGAGGAGAAGCAACCATGACCCGATCGACCCTGCTCGCGGCGACGCTCGCCGTGCTGACCCTGTCCCTGCCCCTGCAGGCCGCGGGGCCCGTGGACACGAGCGGTCCGGGGCAGCTGATCGATTCGGCCGCGCAGTCGATGCTCAAGGAGCTCGATGCGCACCGTGCCGAGTACCGCAAGGACCCGGCCAAGGTCGAACAGCTGGTCGATGAAGTGCTGCTGCCGCACTTCGACTCGCAGTACGCGGCGCGGCTGGTGCTCGGCACCCACTGGCGCACGGCGACGCCGGCGCAGCGCGAGCGCTTCATCAAGGCCTTCTACCAGTCGATGGTGCGCAACTACGGCTCGGCACTCGCCGAGTTCACCGGCGAGCGGCTCAAGGTGTTCCCGGCGCAGCTTGCCCCGGATGCCCAGCGGGCCACCGTGCGCACCGAAGTGAAGCGCAGCAACGGCGATCGCGTACCGGTCAACTACAGCTTGCGCAAGGGCGATGCCGGCTGGAAGGTCTGGGACGTAACGATCGAGGGCATCAGCTACGTGAAGAGCTTCCGGGAAGACTTCGGCGCGGAAATCGACCAGAAAGGCCTCGATGCCGTCATCGAGCGGCTCGAGAAGGGCGATCCGCCGGCGCAGAAGAAGGCGGCGTGATCCAGCTCGAGGAAACGGGGCCGGGCCGGCTCGCGCTGCGCGGCAGCCTCGATTTCAGCACGGCCCGCGCGGGCCACCAGGCGGGCCTTGCCTGTTTCCTGCGCGGCGGCGTGCGCGACTGGACGATCGACTGCAGCGGCCTCGATTCCGCCAACAGCGCCGCGGTTGCGGTGCTGCTCGACTGGCTGGCGGCGGTCAACCGCGCGGGCGGCCACCTGCGATTCGAGGGGTTGCCGGAGCGTGTGCGCGCGATCGCCGAAATCAGTGAAGTGGGCGAGCTGCTCGAAACGGGCGTTTGAGCCAGGGCCGCCTTCAGTCCTGCGGCGGCGGGTCGTCGTCCGGCAGGTCGAGCCCTTCGTCGGCGGGCGCGGCATCCACGTTGCCATCGTGCACGGCGTAGTCGCGCTGCTGGAAATACGCGTTGCGAATGAAGGCGTAGGGATCGTAGACGTCCTGCAGCGTATCGGTGACCGGTAGCAACCGTGCGCGCCGCTCGAGCAGGCGAAATCCGTCGAGGCCGTAGCGCCATTCCCAGTGTTCGAGGTAATTGACGGGGTCCGAATAACGATCGGCGATCCGGCCCGTGCCGTCGCGGATCGAGGAGGGGCCGAGGAGCGGCAGCATCAGGTAGGGCCCCGCGGGCACGCCCCACTTGCCGAGCGTCTGGCCGAAGTCCTCGTCGTTGCGATCGAGGCCCGCGGCCGTCGCCGGGTCGAGCAGTCCGCCGACTCCCGCGACCGTGTTCAGCAGGAAGCGGGCGAGGTCGCTGAGGCCTGCGCGCGGCTTGCCTTGCAGGAACTCGTTGACGATCGTGGTCGGGTAATTGACGTTGCTCCAGAAATTGCTGACACCCGTTTGCACGATCGCCGGGGTGATCCGGCGATAGGTGCGCGCGACGGGGCGCGCGATCGCGCGATCGAGCCCGTCGTTCAGCGTGTACATCGAACGGTTTAACTTCTCGAGCGGGTCCCGCTGGTCGGGCTTCAGCGGCTGGGAAGTACAGGCGGCCAACAGGAGGGTCGCGAGGGCGACGGCGAGGCGGAGCGGCATATGCGCATGATACCAGTTGCCGGCGGCGCTCGACCCGTGAGGAACCGGATGTCCCGCTTCCCCTCCGGCCCGCAGTCCGCAATCAGCCGCGGGCGGGCTCCTCCGGCTTGCGCTTGCGATCCTTGCTGATCGCCTCGCGCACTTCGTCGAGTCGCGCCTGGAAGCGCTGGCGTTGCACGCCGGTGAGGTTCGGCGCCGCGAGGGCGAGTTCCAGTTGCTGCATCGACAGCGGCAGGTTGCCGTTCGCGATGTGGTACTCGCTCATGTAGAAGTAGGCGTCGCCGGTATCGCCCGCCGCGCTCGCCGCGAGCGCCGTGAGGCGGATCTGCTCCGGCGTTGGCGGCACGTTGTTGAAGAGGTCGAGCAGCATGACGTGCGCCTCGCGCGCCCGGCCGGCGCGCATCAGGGCTTCGGCGTAGCGCACCGTGAGCGGCACGTTGCGCGGCGACAGGCGCAGGGCGTCGGCAAAAGTGGCAAGCGCGGCATCGGTGGCGCCCGCCGACATCTGCGCCTGGCCGAGCGCGGCGGCAATGGTGGGGTTGCCATCGTAGCGCTGGTGCAGGCCGTGGAGCACCGCCACGGCGTCCGTCGCTTCGCCATGGCCGAGTTCGGTGAGCGCCTCGCCGTATTTTTCACCGACGCCGTCGTGGCCTTCGGCGATCTGCCCTTCATAGTAGGTGCGCAGGTCGTTGTCGGCCTCCGCTGCCACGACGCGCGAGCGCTCGCGGGCGAGCAGATAGGGAACTTCGTTGCCCGCCTTGGGCACGGGATAGTCCTTGGCGCGATCGCGCGCTTCCGCGATGCGGTTCGTGGTGACGGGGTGGGTCAGGATGAACTCGGGAATGTTCTGTCCCGCCAGCCCCGTGTGCCGGTTCATCGTTTCGAAGAACGAGGACATGGCGTTCGGGTCGAACCCCGCCGAGGCGAGGTAGGAGATGCCGATCCGGTCGGCCTCCTGCTCGTTCGAGCGCGTGTAGTTGATCTGCTGCTGCGCGGCCGTGCCCTGCGCGACGGCGATCGCCGCCTGCGCGGCGTCGCCGCCGGCCATGGCTCCGAGCAGGATGCCCGCGATCACCATGGCGGTGGTGGCAAGACTCTGCCGCCCCGCGGCGCGGATGCTGCGGGCGATGTGCCGCTGCGTCACGTGGGCGATTTCGTGCGCGAGCACACCCGCCAGCTCCGACTCGTTCTTCGTCGCAAGCAACAGTCCCTGGTTCACGCCGATGAAGCCGCCAGGCAGCGCGAAGGCGTTGATGGCCGGGTCTCGCACCACGAAGAAGGTGAAGCGCTCGCCGTCGTCCGATGCCTGTGCCGCGATGCGCGACCCGAGCGCCTGGATGTATTCGCTGATTTCAGGGTCTTCGAGGATCTGGCCCTGCTCGCGGAGCTGGCGCAGCACGGTGATGCCGATGCGGTACTCGTCGCCCCGGGTGAGGATCGCATCGACGGGGTTGCCCATGTCCGGCAGTTCGTTGCTGGCCTGGGCCGCAACGGCAGACGCGGCCGTCGCGGCCGCGCACAGGAGCATCAGGATCCACGCCTGCTTCATCCGTGGTTCGACCCGGGGTGCGGGTGTTGGTTCAGGCCCGCGTTCCCGTGGGGACCGGCCGCCCTCAAAGGATTTCCGAGGCGTGGTCGGCCAGCCGCGAGCGCTCGCCCCGCACGAGCGTGATATGCCCGGCATGCGGCCAGCCGCGGAAGCGGTTCACGACATAGGTGAGCCCGGAGGTGGTCTCGGTGAGGTAGGGCGTATCGATCTGCGCGATGTTGCCGAGGCAGACGAGCTTCGTGCCGGGCCCCGCGCGCGTCACGAGCGCCTTCATCTGCTTCGGCGTGAGGTTCTGCGCCTCGTCGAGGATGATGAAGCGGTTGAGGAAGGTGCGCCCGCGCATGAAATTGAGCGAGCGGATCTTGATGCGGTTGCGCAGCAGGTCGTTGGTCGCGGCACGGCCCCAGTTGCCGCCCTCCTGGCTCTGGGTCAGCACTTCGAGGTTGTCCATCAGCGCGCCCATCCAGGGCTCCATCTTCTCTTCCTCGGTGCCGGGCAGGAAGCCGATGTCTTCGCCGAGCGGAATCGTCACGCGCGTCATGATGATCTCGACGAAGCGCTTCTCCTCGATCGTCTGCATGAGGCCGGCGGCGAGCGTCAGCAAGGTCTTGCCGGTGCCCGCCGGACCGAGGATCGACACGAAGTCGATCTCCGGGTCCGTCAGCAGGTTGAGCGCGAAGTTCTGTTCGCGGTTGCGCGCCGTGATGCCCCAGACATTGTGGCGCTCGCCGCGGAAATCGCGCGTGATCTCGACGGTGGCGGTATCGCCGTCGGTCTTGCGCACGATGGCTTCGATGCCCTGCGCGTCGTCCTGGTGGACGAACTCGTTCGGCTGCCATTCGTGCACGGTCGGCCCGGTCACGGTGTAGTAGGTGCGCTCGCCTTCCTTCCACGAGCGCATGTCCTTGCCGTGCCTGTCCCAGAAGTCGGCCGGCAGTGGCGCGTGGCCCGTGTAGAGGACATCGGCGTCCTCGATCGTCTTGTCGCTGTAGTAGTCCTCGGCGTGCACGCCGACGACCGCGGCCTTGATCCTGAGGTTGATGTCCTTCGACACGAGCGTGACGCGCGCCTCGGTGTGCAGCGCTTGCAGCGCGAGCACTTGCGACAGGATCGCGTTGTCGCTGCCGTGGCCCGGCAGGTAGTCGGGCAGGGCCGAGGCGAGTTGGCGGGTCTGGAAGTAGAGCCGCCCGGAAGAGGGTTTCTTGCCGTGGTTGCCCGAGTAGCCGGACGGCAGGGGCAGGCCCGCGTCGATGGCGTCCTTCTTGGCATCCCGCATCAACTCGTCGAGGAAGCGGCTGACCTGGCGCACGTTGCGCGAGGACTCCGACAGGCCCTTCTTGTTGGCGTCGAGTTCCTCGAGCACGATCATCGGCAGGTAGATATCGTGTTCTTCGAAGCGGAAGATCGAGGTCGGGTCGTGCATCAGCACATTCGTGTCGAGCACGAAGATGCGCCGTTCGCGGGCAGGGCTGCGGTTCTTCACGGCGCCAGGGCCGTCAGGGTTGCTTCGCCGCTTCAAGGACTTCCTCCGCGTGACCCGTCACCTTGACCTTGCGCCATTCGCGCGCAAGCCTGCCCGCCGCGTCGATCAGGAAGGTGCTGCGCTCGATGCCGAGCACCTTGCGGCCGTACATGTTCTTCTCGCGGATGACGTCGAACAGGCGGCAGGCCTTCCCGTCGGCGTCGGAGAGCAGCTCGAAGGGGAAGCGTTCCCGCTCGCGAAACTTCACGTGCGAGGCGCAGCTGTCGCGCGAGATGCCGAAGACGGCCGTCTTCGCGCGCCTGAATGCCGCGTGCAGGTCGCGGAAGTCCTGCCCCTCGAGGGTGCAGCCCGGAGTCATGTCCTTCGGGTAGAAATAGAGCACGACCTTCTCCCCGGCATGGTCGCCGAGGCGCCATTCGCTGCCGTCGCTCTGCGGGAGGCGCAAGGCCGGGACTTTCCCGCCGACCTTCACGACTTGACGGGCTCCATGATCGCGTCGAGGTTGAGCGAATCGCAGAAGTCCATGAATTCCTCGCGCAAATGCGCCAGGTGGATGCGGGTCGGCACGTTGACGATCATCTGCACCGAAAACATCGGGGCGCCGGTGTGTGCGGCCGCATAGACACGCGTCGAGAGTTCCGCGATGTCGATCGCGCGGCTCGAGAAGAAGCCGGCGAGGCCGCTCACGATGCCGGTCTGGTCCAGGCAGACCACGTCGATCGAGTAGGGCACCATGTCGGTGCGCGCGCCGCGCGGCTCGGTGCGCTTGATGTTGACGGTCAGGCCGGCGGTCTCGCCGAGCTTCTTCAGTTCGCTTTCGAGCTTCGCCAGCGAATGCCAGTTGCCGGACACGAGCAGCAGCATCGCGAACTCGGAGCCGAGGTTCGCCATGCGGCTTTCGCTGATGCTGCCCCCGCACTCGGTGATCACGCGCGAGAGTTCGTGGACGATGCCGGTACGGTCGCTGCCGACTGCGGAGACGGCGAGATGTTGCTTCACGGGGACAGTGTACCGGGCGGCGGGCGCAATGCGAAACGGTCCCGTGCGGCCGGCCGCAGGTTGCTTGCCTCGCGGGATGGCGCCCCTTACCATCCTTCGACTCCCTGTCACTTTTCCCCTCTGGACTTTCGATGTTTTCAGGCAGTCTGGTCGCCGCCATCACGCCGATGGGGCGCGACGGCGCGATCGATCTTGCGGCGTGGGCGCGCCTCGTCGATTTCCACGCGGAAAATGGCACGAGCGGGCTGGTCGTCGGTGGCACGACGGGTGAGTCCACCGCCCTGGCCGATGCCGAGCTCGATGAGCTCACGCGCCTGGCGGTGCAGCGGGCGGGCGGCCGCCTCGTCGTCATTGCCGGTGCCGGGACGAGCAGCACGGGCGCGACGGTCGCGCGCGTCGCGCGCCTGTCGCAGCTCGGCGTCGACGCCCTGCTGGTGGTGACGCCGGCGTACGTGCGGCCCACGCAGGAGGGCCTGTACCGCCATTTCGAGGCCGTCGCGACCGCCAGCCGCGTGCCGGTCATCCTGTACAACGTGCCTTCCCGCACTGCGGTCGACCTGCTGCCCGCCACAGTGGCGCGGCTCGCCGCGTTGCCGCGCATCGTCGGCATCAAGGAAGCCGTCGACTCGATGGCGCGGGTGCGCGAGCTGGTGGAGGTGGCGCCGGCGGGCTTCACCGTGCTGAGCGGCGACGATGCGACGGCGCGGGAAGCCGTGGCGCTCGGTGCGCGCGGCGTGGTTTCCGTCTCCGCCAATGTGGTCCCGCGCCAGGTCGCCGACGTCATGGATGCGGCGCTTGCGGGCAAGGCGGCACAGGCCGCGGAACTCGATGCCCGCCTCGCGGGTCTGCATCGGGCGCTGTTCATTGAACCGAACCCGATCCCCGCCAAATGGATCGCGATGAAGATGGGGCTCGTGCCGCCAGGCCTGCGCCTGCCGCTGACCCCGCTCGAACCTCGCCACGAGGCGGCGTTGCGCCATGCGATGATGGCGGCGGGCGTCGCCCTCGACTGAAGGAAGCTGTATGAGACACTGGCTGATCGGACTACTGGCCGCCGCGGCCCTTGCCGGCTGCAAGACCCCGGAAAGTGGCTGTGGTGCGCCGCCCGAGTACACGAACTCGGACAGCATCCCGCCGCTCAAGGTGCCATCCGGCATGGATGCGCCGAACACGCGCGGCGCCATGCGCGTGCCCGAGCTCGATACCCCGGAGCGCCCCCGCAGCCCGGACGAGCCCTGCCTCGATGTGCCGCCGAAGTATGTGCCGCCGGCGAAGCCGGCTCCCCAACCTCAGGCCTGACAAGCCTGATATCATCCGCGATTCGATGTAATCCATTGATTCCGGAGAGGTGGCCGAGCGGTTGAAGGCACTTCGTTGGAAGCGAAGCAACATCCAAAAGGTGTTCGAGGGTTCGAATCCCTCCCTCTCCGCCAACAGTTTCCGCCACGATTGATTCGAGGTTCCATGGCGGCTCGCATCGGTTCCTCCGCGACGACCAGCCGCAAACCCCGCCAGGCCCGGAAGGGAGCAACGGTAGCGACGATGTCGGGTGCCGGAGGGTCGGCTGGTGCGGGTCGCCTCCAGTCCTGAGCCCATGAGCTACACGGCACTCGCACGCAAATGGCGGCCGAAACGCTTCACCGAGATGGTGGGGCAGGAGCACGTCCTCAAGGCACTCGCCAACGCGCTGGCGCAAGGCCGTGTCCACCACGCTTTCCTGTTCACCGGCACCCGGGGCGTCGGCAAGACGACCGTGGCACGCATCCTCGCGAAGTGCCTCAACTGCGAGACGGGACCGACCGCCGAGCCCTGCGGAAGCTGCAGCGCCTGCCGCTCGATCGACGAGGGGCGCTTCGTCGACCTGATTGAAGTCGATGCCGCTTCGCGCACCAAGGTCGACGACACCCGCGAACTGCTCGAGAATGTCCAGTACGCGCCCGCTGCCGGCCGCTACAAGGTGTACCTCATCGACGAGGTGCACATGCTCTCGGCGCATTCCTTCAACGCGCTGCTGAAGACGCTCGAGGAGCCGCCACCGCACATCAAGTTCCTGCTTGCGACCACCGATCCGCAGAAACTGCCGGTCACGGTGCTGTCGCGCTGCCTGCAGTTCAACCTGAAGCGCCTGCCGGTCGGGCTGATCGCCGGTCGCATGGCGGAAATCCTCACTGCGGAGCAGGTACCGTTCGAGCCCGCCGCCCTGCAGCTCGTCGCCCACGCGGCCGACGGCAGCATGCGCGACGGCCTGTCCCTGCTCGACCAGCTGATTGCCTTCGGCGGCGGGGCCGTAACCGAGCCCGCCGCGCGCGGGATGCTCGGCACGATCGATCGCGACCGGGTCGCCGCGATCGCCGATGCGCTCGCTGCGGCCGACGCGGTGCAACTGGTTGCCGCCGCCCGCGCGCTCGAGGAATGGGCGCCCGACTACGGCGCCGTGCTCGATGAGCTCGCGGGCCTGCTCGTGCGCGTCGCGCTGAAGCAGGCGGTGCCCGGCTACGACCTGTCCGAGGCGGCAGATGCCGCGCTGGTCGGGCGCCTCGCCGCGGAAATCCCGGCCGACGACGTGCAGCTCTACTACCAGACCGCCATCCTCGGCCGCCGCGACCTGCCACTTGCACCGGATCCGCGCACCGGTTTCGAGATGGTGATGCTGCGAATGCTCGCTTTCCGCTACGCCGGAGCCGGCGCGAGCCCCGGCGCCGCGGCCGAGGCACCCCGTGCCCCGGCCGGCCAGGCCGCGCCGGCCACGCAGGCAAGACAGGCGAGGGCACGCCCGGCCGCCGCGTCCCGCGCGCCGGCGAGCGCGACACTCGATGCAGCGAACTGGCCGCAGCTGGCGGCCCGTCTCGAGCTGTCGGGCCTTGCGCGCCAGCTCGCCGCCAACTGCGCGTTCCTCGGCCGCCAGGGCGCCGTCGTGCGCTTCGGCCTCGACGCGCGCCATGAGTCGATGCGCACGAAGGCGCAGGAGGAGCGGCTCGCGCAGGCGCTTTCGCGGACGCTCGGCGAGGCGGTGCGCATCGAGATCGAGGTCGTCGAGGCGCCCACCGGGACGCTCGCGGCGGACCGTGCGCGCCAGAGCGCGAGCGAGATGGATGCGGCACGCGCCGCGCTCGAGGGCGACCCGATGGCGCGCTCGCTGCAGGAACGATTCAGCGCCACACTGCATCCCGAGACAGTGCGGCCTACAGGCAAGTGAGAGGACCCGGCATGGCCCAGAATTTCGGCAACATGATGAAGCAGGCCCAGGCGCTGCAGGCGAACATGCAGAAGGCGCAGGCCGAGATCGCGAACCTCGAAGTCACCGGCGAGTCCGGCGGCGGCATGGTGAAGGTCACGATGAGCGGCAAGCACGACGTGAAGCGCGTGCAGATCGAGCCGGCGGTCATCGGCGAGGACCGCGAGATGCTCGAGGACCTGATCGCCGCGGCGATCAACGATGCGGTGAAGAAGGTCGAGCAGCGCTCGTCCGAAATGATGTCGGGCCTGATGGCGGGCATGCGCCTGCCCCCCGGCATGAAACTGCCGTTCTGACCGCGCCCGGCGCATGAAGCATTCCCCCGCGCTCGCCGCGCTGATCGACGCGCTGCGCATCCTGCCGGGAGTCGGGCCGAAGAGCGCGCAGCGCATGGCCTTCCACTTGCTGCAGGAAGGCCGGCCGGGCGCAGGCGCGCTGGCGACCTCGCTCGCCACCGCACTCGCCGCGGTGCGCCGCTGCAGCCGCTGCCGCATGCTGACCGAAGCGCAGCTGTGCAGCATCTGCGAGAACCCGCGGCGCGACGTCGCGCTGCTGTGCGTCGTCGAATCGCCGGCGGATGTCGTGGCGATCGAATCGTCCGGGAGTTTCCGCGGCCGCTACTTCGTGCTGATGGGCCACCTGTCGCCGCTCGACGGCATCGGTCCCGAGCAGATCGGCGTCGGCGAGTTCGAGGCGCTGCTCGGCGAGGAGGGGCTGCGGGAGGTCATCCTCGCCACCAATCCGACCGTCGAAGGCGAAGCGACTGCGCACTTCCTGTCGGAGGTCGCGCGTCGTCGCGGCATCGCCGCCACGCGTATCGCGCATGGCGTGCCAATCGGCGGCGAACTCGAGTATGTCGACGGCGGCACGCTCGCGCACGCGCTGGCCGGGCGTCAGTCGATCGGCTGACCGAGGCCACGCCGTGAGTCTCGCCGCGCCCCTCGACAACCCGATGTGGGCGGCGCTGACCGGGCGCCAACGCGACTTCGCCCTCGGCGAGGGCGGGGTGCGGCGCTATCCGCGTGAAATCGCGCCCTTCGTGGCGGTCGAGGGCGCGGGCGTCGAGGTGGCACGCGAGCTCGATGCGTTCGTCGACCCGGGCGAGTCGGTGTATGTCGTCGCCGTGGCGCCCGCGTGGCCGCCCGGATGGCAGGTCATCGGCACGGGTTCAGTCCTGCAGATGACGTGCGCGCGCCTGCCACCCGCGGATGATGCGCCGGCTGCCGGATGCGAGGCCCTCGGCAGCGAGGACCTGCCGGACATGCTCGCGCTCACGGCGCTCGTGTATCCCGAATTTTTTCGCGAGCGCACGCGCGAGCTGGGCCGCTATCTCGGTATCCGGCGGGGCGGGGTGCTGGCGGCGATGGCGGGCGAACGCCTCGCGATCGACGACTACGCCGAGATCAGTGCGGTTTGCACGCATCCCGACCACAGCGGGCGCGGCTACGCGGCACGGCTCATGGCGGCGCTCGCCCACGGGATCGCGGCGCGCGGCGCAACGCCGTTCCTGCACGTGAGTGACTACAACCGGCGCGCGATCGATCTCTACGCGCGGCTCGGATTCATCGAACGGGCGCGGCTGCCGTTGTGGAAGCTGCGGCGCCTGCCCCGGGGATAGTGGGCCGCAACCCGCGATCATTGAAGAAGCGGATCAGCTCCGCGTTGATCCTGGCGTGGAAAGCCTCCCGATCGAAACCTGGCGGGTCGGCGCATGGCGCCGGCGGCCGCAGCAACCCACAGGGCGCCAGGAAGGAAACGTGGCTTGCGCCGCGGACCTCGTGGAATTCGACCCGGCCGCCAAGGCCATCGCGTATGATCCTGCCGTTGGTGGCGAATGGGACGGTGTCGTCGCGCCCACCGACCCACAACTGCACGGGAACGTCCACTCCCGCCAGGGCATCGCCCGGGAATGTGAATCCGAGCCCGGGTGCCGCGATGGCCGCTGCCTTGATCCGCGGGTCGGCCGCGAATCCTCCGACCGTGGCGCTGCGGTCGAGGAGCCGGGATCCGGCGCGCCGCAACACGGCGCAAATGAATTCGGGGTTCGTGGCGCAGTGGCTGGCAACCCGCGTCATGTCCGGCCGGGCGCCGATGAGCGTCAGTACCGTGAAGGCGCCCGCAGAGAATCCGAAGGCCGCCACGCGAGCGGGGTCGACATGCGCGCGGTCACCCCAGCGCCCGAGTACATGGTCGAGCGTCGCGCGCACTTGCCGCGCACGCCCGCTGTACAGGCTTGCCGAGCTGGCGGCACCCTGGTCGGAGTGGCTGTCACCCGCATGCGTCGGTGCCGCGACGACGTAACCCGCAGCCGCGAGATCCATGGCCAGGTCGTAGTGGCTTGCGAGGCTCCCCCCGTTGCCGTGCGAAATCACGACGAGCGGCAGCCGCTGCCCCAGCACCGGCCCGCCGGGCGCGACATCGAGCAAGGTGCTTCCCAGCAGCGTGGTCGGGCGTGGCCGGGCGGAAGTGGGATACCAGATTCCGATGGCCATCGGCCGGGCCTCGCCGTCGACGATGCGCTCGAGCTGGAAGCCCACGGGCCGGGCGGAGCCGCGTGCCGTCGCGATCGAGTAGCCGGCGATCGCGATGACGCCGAGGCCCACGAGCATGAATATCCTGAAGGTCCATTTCATGGCTCCCTCCCGGGCGCCGCACGGGCGCCTCGCAGCGCGAGCATGAGGGCCGCAATGACGAGGACGACCGCAACCGCGAAAGTCGAACGCGTGCCGGATGCGATGGCCTCCGCGCGGCTCGAGCCGGTCGAACCCATGCTCGCAGTGAGCGAGAATACGGCACCCATGGCCGAGGCGCCGGTGACCAGCCCGAGATTGCGCGACAGGCCCAGCATGCCCGAGACGACTCCACGCTCGCCCGCCTCGACCCCGTTCACGACCGCCGTGTTGTTGGCGGCCTGGAAGGTGGCGAATCCCGCCGTCAGGACGACGAGCGGAGCGATGTAACCCCAGATGCCGCAGGACGCTGGAATGATCGACAGCGCCAGGCAGCCCATTGCCATGGCCACCAGTCCCGCAAGCGTCGCACGCGCGGCCCCGAAGCGATCGATGGCGCGCCCAGCCGGTACCCCGGCGAGCGCCGCGGCGAGCGGGCCTGTTGACATCACGAGGCCGACCTCGGCGGGATCGAGTCGCAAGGCGCCGGCGAGATGAAAGGGACCGACGACGAGGGTCGTCATGGCGACCGTCGTCCCGAGGCCACTCATGGCGAGGCCGGCGCCGATGACCGGGTGGTGCAGCAAGGCCGGTCGCATCAATGGATGACGCGATCGCGCTTCGACGCGCACGAACAGGCCGGCGGCGAGGAAGGCGCCGCAAAGCAGTGCGGCGTTGACCGGCCCGGGGTCGCCACGCCCCACCGTCATCGCGAGCGCGTAGGCCGCGAGCGCGAGCGCTAGCAACAGCGAGCCACCAAAGTCGAAGGATGGACGGGCGCCTCGCGCCACGGGGTCTGGCAGGTGCCTGCTGGCGAGCGCAAATGCAAGGAGACCCAGGGGCAAGTTGACGAGGAAGATGGCCCGCCAGCCGAGCGCGGCGACCAGCAGGCCACCCACGGACGGGCCGAGGGCCGTGCCGACGGCCGACATGGTGCCGAGCAAACCCATCGTGCGACCGATCCTTTCCTTCGGGACGGCGTCGCCGGCGAGCGCAATGGCGAGGGTCATCATCACGGCGGCGCCGGCGCCCTGTGCGGCGCGTGCGCCGATGAGCACCCGCAAGTCCGTCGCCGCGCCGCAGGCCAGCGAGGCAAAGGTGAACACGGCGATGCCGGCGAGCATCAGGCGTCGCCGGCCGAAGAGATCGCCCAGTCGGCCGACGCTGACGACGAGTGTCGTGACCGCGAGCAGGTAGGACAGCACCACCCACTGCACCGCCTGGAAGGACGCGTCGAAGGCGCGCATGAGGGTGGGCAGTCCGACGTTCGCGATGCTCGTGGCCTGGGAAGACAGCAACATGACGAGCGACAGGCAGGCGAGGGTCCACGGAAGCGCCGGGGCCTGGCGCCCGTCGGCGAGTCCGGCGTCCGGCATGGATGGAGGCATGGCATTCCCCGATCGCGGGTGGTGGCAGGTGGCGACCAGTGTGGGGTCGTGCCGCAGGTGGCGGTAGACGCAGCAATGGCAACTTATTCGTGCACCAAACGCCATGTCATGCGGGAATCGTGGTATTTATCCGGCATGGCACGCCTCGACCTCAACCTGCTGGCGACCCTCGATGTGCTGCTCGCGGAAGGCAGCGTGGCCGGCGCCGCGCGGCGGCTGCAGTTGAGTGCGTCCGCCATGAGCCGCGCGCTCGCGCGCCTCAGGAAGGCAACAGGGGATCCGCTGCTGGTGCGTGCGGGACGCGGGCTCGTGCCGACCCCGCGCGCCGCGCAATTGCGCGATCGCGTGCGGCGCGTCGTCGACGACGCGGAGGCGGTGCTTCGCCCCGCCATGCGGCTCGACCTGGGGTCGCTGTCGAGGATATTCACCCTCCGCTGCAGCGAGGGATTCGTCGAGAGTTTCGGCCCGCGGCTGATTGCCCGCGTGGGCGCTGACGCGCCTCGCGTGCGCCTGTCGTTCCTCGCGAAGCCCGACAAGGACAGTACGCCCTTGCGGGACGGCACGGTGGATCTCGAGACCGGCGTCATCGGGCTACCGATGGGCCCCGAGATCATTGCGGTGGGCCTGTTCCGGGACTCGTTCGTCGGCGTCGTCCGCAAGGGTCATCCACTCCTCAGTCGCAGGATGACCGCGCGGGCGTACGCCGCCGGGGAGCACGTGCTGATCACGCGACCCGGCCTGCAGATGGGTTCGATCGACGCGGCGCTCGAACGGCTGGGTCTTGCGAGGAACGTGGCGGCGACGGTGGGTGGCTTCTCGCCCGCCATCGCGCTGGCGCGCGCATCGGACATGATCGCGACGGTGCCCGGGAAACATGCCGCCAGCCTGTGCATGGGCATGCATTGCTTCGCACTGCCGATGCCCTTGCCGGGTTTTACGGTGTCACTGTTCTGGCATCCGCGGCTGGACGCCGATCCTGCGCACCGCTGGATGAGATCGCTGGTCCGAAGTGTCTGCGGCAGCCAGTCGTAGCAGCGTCACGGCCTGCGCCGGGCCGGCCCGCGAGTCTCGCTGAGCTGCTCGAAAAGGCGCCGCATGCGCCGGTAGCTCTCGTAGCGCCGTGCCGGCAGTTCGCCGCTCTCCGCCGCTGCCGCCACTGCGCAGTCGGGTTCGCGCATGTGGCGGCAATCGAGGAAGCGGCACTTCGGCGCGAGCCAGGCCACGTCGGTGTAGCCGAGCGTGCCGGGCTCGAGGTGGTCGATCGCCGGGGAAAAATCCCGCACGCCCGGTGAATCGATCATGCGTCCGCCGCCCGGCAGGTCGTAGAGCTTCGCTGCCGTGGTCGTGTGGCGACCTTCCTCCGTTTGCCGCACGAGTTCCGCGGTGTCGACGCCCGCATCGGGTACGAGGGCATTGACGAGCGAGGACTTGCCGACGCCCGATTGCCCGACGAGTACGGCCGTGGCCGATCGCAGCAGGCCGCGCAGGGCATCGACGCCTTCCCCGGCAGCCGCGGCGCAGGCGACGGTGGTTGCGCCCATCGCCTCATAGCTCGCCAGTTCCGCACGCAACGCCGTGTCGTGGCCGAGGTCGGCCTTGTTCGCGACCAGGACGGAAGCGATGCCGCTCGACGCCGCGGCCGCGAAGTAGCGATCGACCACAAAGTAGTCGGGCGCGGGGCGCGGCGCGATCACCGCGACGAGATGCGACAGGTTCGCGACGACGAGTTCGGCTTCGCCCCGCAGGTTCGAGCGCCACAGCGCGGTCCGGCGGGGCAGGACGTCGGTGACGTGCACTTCGGCATGTTGCGGGTCGCGCCGGCACAGCACGCGATCGCCGCAGGCAAGCACGAGCCGCCGGCCGTGCGGGCGGGCCTCGAACTCGCAGCCGGCGGCGTCGCGCACCCGCAGGTGGCGGCCGAACGCGGCGATGATCTCGGCTTCGAACGTGGCTGCGGCTGTCATGGGGCGCGGCGGCAGCGTAGCGTTTGCTAGTATTTGCGACAACTTTCCCGCGAATGCCGCCCATGAGCAGCCCCGAGCACCTGATCTGGATCGACCTCGAGATGACCGGCCTCGCGCCCGATTCGGACGTCATCATCGAGATCGCGACCGTGGTCACCACGGCGCAGCTCGACGTGGTCGCCGAGGGTCCGGTCATCGCGATCCACCAGGACGAGGCGACGCTCGCGCGGCTGGACGACTGGAACCAGCGTCACCACGGCGCTTCGGGCCTGCTTGCGCGGGTACGTGCGAGTGGCGCCGCCACCGCGGACGCCGAGCGCGAGACGCTCGATTTCCTCGCGCAGCACGTGGCGGCCGGCGCATCGCCGATGTGCGGCAACAGCATCTGCCAGGATCGCCGTTTCCTCGCGCGCCAGATGCCGGCGCTCGAGCGCTTCTTCCATTACCGCAACCTCGACGTGAGCACGCTCAAGGAACTGGCGAGGCGCTGGGCGCCGCAGGTCGCGGCGGGCGTCGTGAAGCGCAGCGCGCACCTGGCGCTCGCCGACATCCACGACTCGATCGCGGAACTGCGCCACTACCGCAGGCTGCTGCTCGCGCCGGAGTTTCGCGGTGAGTGAGCGCCTGCCGGAGTTCGCCGACGTGGTGGCGGCGGCGGGGCGCCTTCAGGGGCGCGTGCGGCGCACGCCGGTCATGCGCTCCGATCGCTTCGATGAGCGGGCCGGTCGCAGCGTCGTCTTCAAGTGCGAGAACCTGCAGCAGGGTGGCGCCTTCAAGCTGCGCGGGGCGTTGAATGCCCTGCTGGCGCTGCCGGGCGATTCACGCGTGACGCGCGTCGCCACGCACTCCTCGGGTAACCACGGCAACGCGCTCGCGATCGCCGCCCGCAGCCTCGGCCTCGCCTGCACGGTGATCGTGCCGCAGGGCTCGGCGCGGCCGAAGGTGGCGGCGATCGAGGCAGCCGGGGCGCGCGTCATGCAGTGTGCGCCGGGGATTGCCGCGCGCGAGGCAGCGCTCGCCGAGCTGGTCGCGCGGGAACCGGCGCACGTCGTGCATCCGTTCGACGATTTCGACGTGATCGCGGGGCAGGGGACGGCGGCGCTCGAGCTGTTGTCGGAGCCATTGGATTTCGGGACGCTGGTCGCGCCGGTGGGCGGCGGCGGCCTGATCGGCGGTACGGCGCTTGCGGTGCGCGGCATGGCGGATGGCTGCACGGTCGTTGCCGCCGAGCCCGCGGGAGCGGATGACGCCTGGCGCTCGTTCACCAGCGGCCGGCGCGTGGGGGTCGATGCCCCCGCGACGATCGCCGACGGCCTGCGCGGCTCGATCGGCGTACGCAATTTCGAGCTGCTGCGCCGGCATGTCGATGAGGTGGTCACGGTGAGCGAGGCGGAAATCGTCGCGGCGATGCGCATCGTGCTCGAGGACCTGAAGCTGCTGATCGAGCCATCGTCCGCCGTGGCGGTCGCGGCGCTGCTCAGCGGTCGCGCGACGCGCATCGGTTCCGAGGTCGGCGTGATCCTCTCGGGCGGCAATGTCGATCTCGACCAATGCCCGTTCCTTGCGGGGAAGGCGTGACGGCCGACAGTCCCTTCGTCGTGCACCGCGGCGGCTGTCATTGCGGCGCCGTGCGCTTTGAGGTGGATGCGCCAGCCGCGATAGATGCGCTCGAGTGCAATTGCTCCATCTGCCGCGCGACCGGCTTCCTGCACCTGATCGTGCCGCGCTCGCGATTCCGCTTGCTCGCGGGAAAGGGCGCCCTGCGTGAGTACCGCTTCAATACGGGCGTGGCGCGCCACAGCTTCTGCGGCACTTGCGGGGTCAAGGCGTTCTATGTGCCGAGGTCCAACCCCGACGGTTACAGCGTCAATGTGCGCTGCCTCGAGCCCGCCACGATCACGCTGCTGACCGTGCGTGTCTTCGACGACACGGATCGCGAGGCGTCGGAAGCGCGCATCCGGGGCCTGTCGCGGGGCTGACGCGGGTGCGGCCTGCGGCCGTGTCCGGTAGAGTAAGGGTCGTCCGGATCGCGAGGCAGGGAGCTTCCATGACCACGCTGGCGAATGCCGTCGTCGCGCTCGTCGCGCTGCTGCACCTGTATTTCCTCGTGCTCGAGATGTTCCTGTGGGACAAGCCGGCGGGCCTGCGGGCTTTCGGCCATTCGCCCGAGGCCGCTGCCGCTTCGAAGGTGCTCGCCGCGAACCAGGGGCTCTACAACGGCTTCCTCGCGGCGGGGCTCCTCTGGGGCCTGGGCCTTGGCGCTGGAGGCCTGTCCATCAAGTTGTTCTTCCTCGGCTGCGTGCTGGTCGCGGGCACCTATGGCGCCGCGACCGCCAGCCGCAGGATCCTCTACGTGCAGGCCCTTCCCGCCGCGGCCGGGCTCGCGCTCACCTGGTTCACGCGCTAACGTCGCGGCATGGGTTACGTGCAGAAGCCGGCTCCGGGTGGCAGCGCTCCTCCGTTTGCGAGCGCGCGCGACAACCTGCGCCAGGATGCGCTCGACTACCACGAGTTCCCGGTCCCCGGGAAACTTGCCATCGTCGCGACCAAGCAGGTCTCGAACCAGCGCGACCTCGCGCTCGCCTACTCGCCGGGCGTTGCCGATGCCTGCGAGGCGATTGCAGCCGATCCGCGCGCGGCGCATCGGTTCACCACGCGGGGCAACCTCGTGGCTGTCATCACCAACGGCACCGCGGTGCTCGGCCTCGGCACGATCGGGCCGCTGGCCGCCAAACCGGTGATGGAGGGCAAGGCGGTGCTCTTCAAGAAGTTCGCCGGCATCGACGTCTTCGACATCGAGATCGACGAGCGCGACCCGGGGCGGCTCATCGACATCATCGCCGCGCTCGAGCCGACCTTCGGCGGCATCAACCTCGAGGACATCAAGGCGCCGGAGTGCTTCGCCGTCGAGCGCGGCCTGCGCGAGCGCATGAAGATCCCCGTCTTCCACGACGACCAGCATGGAACCGCGATCACGGTGGCCGCGGCGGTGCTCAACGGCCTGCTGCTCGTCGGCAAGGAGATCGGCGCCGTCAAGCTCGTGGTCAGCGGCGCCGGCGCGGCGGCGCTCGCCTGTGTCGAGCTGCTGGTCGACCTCGGCCTGCCGCGCGGCCAGGTGTGGCTGACGGATCTCGCGGGGGTGGTGTACGAGGGTCGCAAGGAGCTGATGGACCCGGAGAAGGCGCGCTTCGCCCAGCTCACGCCGCACCGAAGCCTGGCGGATGTCATGGAGGGGGCGGACGTCTTCCTCGGCCTGTCGGCAGGCGGGGTGCTCAAGCCCGGGATGGCTGCGCGCATGGCCGCGCGGCCGCTCATATTCGCGCTCGCCAACCCGGTGCCGGAGATCCTGCCCGAGGAAGCCGCGGCGGCGCGACCCGATGCGATCATCGCCACGGGCCGCAGCGACTACCCGAACCAGGTGAACAATGTGCTGTGCTTCCCGTACATATTTCGCGGGGCGCTGGATGCCGGCGCGACGACCATCACCCGCGAAATGGAAATCGCCGCGGTGCATGCCATCGCGGCGCTTGCCCGCCAGGAGCTCAGCGAGGAAGTGGTGAGCGTCTACGGCTCGGGGACGCCGGGCTTCGGCCCGCGTTACCTGATCCCGAAGCCTTTCGATCCGCGCCTGATCCTGAAGATCGCGCCGGCCGTGGCGCGCGCGGCCAACGACAGCGGAGTCGCGACGCGGCCCATCGCCGATTTCGATGCGTACGTGCAGAAGCTGCAGCAATTCACCTACCACAGCGGCTCGATCATGCAGCCGGTGTTCGCGGCGGCCCGCAACGAGGGCGCGGCGCACTCGCGCATCGTGTTTGCCGAGGGTGGCGAGGAGCGGGTGCTGCGCGCGGTGCAGGTCCTCGTCGATGAAGGGCTCGTCCGGCCCGTGCTCGTGGGCCGGCCCGATGCAATCGAGGCGCATGTCGGCGAATTCGGCCTGCGCCTGCGTCGGGGGGAAGAGTACTCGGTGGCCGATCCGGGCGCCGATGCGCCGACGTGGGTGGCCGCCCGGCTGCTTGAGCGAGGCGAGGCCGACGGCATGATCTGCGGCACCCGCGGCACGACGGCGCAGCACCTCGCGATCGTCGAGCACATCATCGGCCGGGCGCCGGGCGCGAGCGTGTTCGCCGGCATGAGCGTCCTGATGTTGCCCGGGCGGCAACTGTTCATCGTGGACACGCACGTCAACCAGGACCCCGACGCCGGGGAGCTCGCCGAGATCACGCTCATGGCCGCCGAGGAAGTGCGCCGCTTCGGCGTCGAACCGAAGGTGGCGCTGCTGTCGCACTCCGATTTCGGCAGCAGCGATGCACCGTCGGCGCTGAAGCTGCGCCGCGCGCTGGCGCTGGTGCGCGAACGCGCGCCGCAGCTGCAGGTCGACGGCGAGATGCACGGGGATTCGGCGCTGGACGAAGCGGTGCGGCGCGTTACCTCGCCGGGCTCCACGTTGCGCGGTTCGGCGAACCTGCTGGTGCTGCCGAACCTCGACGCGGCGAGCATCGCCTACAACCTGCTGAAGACCGCGGCGGGCAACAATGTGGCGATCGGCCCGGTGCTGCTCGGCTGCGCCGCGGCGGTGAACATCCTCACCCCCGCGGTCACCGTGCGCCGCATCGTCAACATGGCGACGCTCACCGTGGTGCAGGCGGCGACGCGCTAGTCATACAGTCTGAACCGGATATTGAATTTCGTTTGGCTCTCGACCGCCTTGCCGTCGGCTTGCGCGGGTGCGAACTCGAGGTACTCCGCGGCAACGAGGCTCGCGGCGTCCAGTTCGTCCGAGCCGGAGGTCTTGTCGACTTCGGCGTGCAGCATGCATCCATCGGCCGAGATGCGGGCCGCGATACGGACCGTGGCTTCGACCTGCATGCGTTTCTGCTGAGGCGGGTAGAGAGCACCGATGTCGAAGGACGCCTTGGTGATTTTCGGGCGGCCCGAGCCGGAAACCTGCTTCGCAGGCGGCGTGCAGGGAGACTCACGGTCCCGGGCCAGCGGCGGCTCGGAGTGTGCCGCTTGCAGCTCATCGAGGGCGTCGAGCAGGACGCCGCGTGCCTCATTCAGCTGTTTCGCGATCGCGACATTCAACAACTGGTAGGTGGCGAGCCGGTTGGCCCTGGCGGCGCGGTCGTCGCTTTCCGCAGGCAGCAGGCCCATCGCCCTTGAACCAGCGTCCGCAATGGCACCGCGAATGCTTGCGGCGGCGACGAGCGGCGCACGCGGAAGCCAGCGTTCGATCAGCAGGCGATGATGTTCAACCAGCTCCCAGGTCGACCAGTACGCATGGACCAGGAGGGCGTCGAGCAAGGCACGCTCGAGTATCGGCGCCGCTTCCTGCAGGGCCCGTTCCGCTGCGGGATCCTGGCCCGCAAGCGATGCCTCCCGTGCCGCGGCGCGCAGCGACGCCAGGTGCGCGAGCGTGGCCTCGTCGAGGCTCCAGCGCTGCATGTCGTCTGCGACGGTGCGGCCGCGAGCGTCCCTGGGGAGCTCGCTCCCGGAGCCGGCCAATTGTGACGTCCACGCCGATCGCCGCAGGTACTCGGTGGCATCATCCCACTGATCGAGCGTCGTAATCTTCGCGTCCGGGTCATCGGCCCTTGCCGTGAGGACGGCGCAGGACAGGAGCAGCAAGGCCCCCGTCCGCAAGGCGTTCCTGAACGGCGCGATCTGCACTCAGCGCTCCAGTATCCGCACGGCGTCGAACAGCCTGCGGCGCCTGGCGGCGAATTCCTGCGGAAACAGTTTCTCGTCCGTCTCGTAAAACAGTTCGTACAGGACTCGCGCCGATGGGTCCGGCGCGGTCGCGGCCTGGCCGGGTGACCCGATGGAAGTGTAAGCCCAGAGCTTGCCGTACGAATCGTCGTGCCCGGCGGCGCCGTCGAACTTTCCCCGGCGCGCCTTCATGTCCCGCCACCTGTCCCGCAACTCCTTGTTCGAGTCTTCCGGTGGCGCGGCCTGGCGGAAGGCCCCGAACGAAATTCCTCCGCCCGGATCCGGCTGGAGCCGGACCCCGCCGATGTCCCACACCGCCTTGCCGTCATGCACGTATGTCATGGGCAGATCGAGCTGGCTCCCTGCGTCGAGCGCAAGCAGGTCGCGCGGTACGTCGATGCGCAGCCTGCGGCTGGCAAGCCGCAGGCCCCTCGAAGCGTCGAAATCGAGCATCAAATCGTCGAGCACGCGCGGCCGCAGGTTGCCGGCGGCCAGGAAGTCCTGCCATTGCGCGAGCGTTCCGGAGTAACTGACATGGAAGTAACTGGCCAGCGCCTGGAGGGTGGCGATCGCAAGCGAGAGCTGGCCGCTCGGCGCGAGCGAGGTGATGCCCGCGAAGCCCTCCGGTGTCGGCAGGCTCATGGCAACGACATAGGCCTCGGCGAAGCCGAGCGACCAGGTTTGGATGGACCAGCGACGGCCAAACGTGTCGTCGTACGGCTGTTGCCCCTGGGCGGAACCGAGGGAGGTCACGCGCACGGCTTGCGTCCCGACGGTGCGCGGGAGCGAAAGACCCTTCAACAGCAAATCCATGAACTGCCTGCTGTCCATGGGCCGGGAGGCGCGAAAGCGCTTGCCCGGTTGCAGGCGGAACATCGTCAGGCCGGCGGGATTGGCCGAGGCGAACCGGATGCGGCCCTCGTCGGGCAAGCGCTCGTCGGCGAGCGACGTGAGCTTCGCGACCTGCCATGCCGCGTTCGAATCCTGCAGGACGAGCGAAGGCAGCGTGTTCTCCTCGACCGTGGCGAAGAGTTCGCCGGCACTGCCGTTGCCGAAAGGCGGCCCGCCCAGCCGGTCGAGCATCAGTTTGCGATAGAACCGGTCGAAGGAATCCGTCAATGCGCCGGAAAACGCCGCGAATGGCAGCGGCAGCCCGAATTGATCCGCATGGCGGGCGACGACGGGATCGCGCAGCATCGCAAACCTGACCGATTCAACCTTGTCGATCCGCGCCTGCGTGCCCCTGTCGGCCAGCACCCGATCGATGGGCAGCGCGTAGTTGAGGTTTTCGTCGGGCGACTTGCCGATGACGATGCCGATCACCTTGCCGGTGGCATCGAGCAGGGGGCCGCCGCTGTTGCCGGGGGAAGTGGCCGCCGAGTAGCGCAGCCAGTTCCACCGGCCATCCTGCGCTTCCGGAGTGAAGGACGTGAGCAGGCCGCTGCGGATCACCACACCCTCGCCCAGTGCGTTGCCGACCGCAAGGACGGGATCATCAATGGCCGGGCGGGTATTGGTGTCGAGTGGCTGGGCAGCAGGCGAGGAGCCTGCGACGGAAAATACGATGAAGTCCTCGTGCAAGGAGAATTGCAGCACGCGGTCGATCACATGGACCTTGCCCTGCGCATCCCGAATGCCGGGCGCACCGAACTGCGCACCGACGGCCTGCAGCAGGACGTGGGCGGCCGATGCGTACCGCCCCGGACCGATCGCGAAGGCCGTGCCCATCGACCAGTACCTGTCGTTGCGCTCCGCGTACGGAATCAGCTCGAGCGGCAGCGGCCGCTCGTAGGTCACCTTTTCATCGGCCGGCTTCGGCAGCACCACCTCGAAGGTCGCCGCGCGCACGCGCTGCTGCAGGCCAGGGTCGGAAGTCGCGATGGCTGCGGCAGGCGCAAGGAGGACCGCGCAGAGCGCACTCCAGCCCGCCGCCCTTGCGGTTGCGACCCCCGCGCGGCTCACTCACCCCGTCCCGGTCTCTGCAAGGAACATCCAGGTTTCCACCACCGTGTCGGGGTTCAGCGAGATGCTGTCGATCCCCTGTTCGAGCAGCCAGCGGGCAAGCTCGGGGTGGTCGGACGGTCCCTGGCCGCAGATGCCGACGTACTTGCCCTGCGCGCGGCAGGCCTTGATCGCCATGGCGAGCAGCGCCTTGACCGCCTCGTCACGCTCGTCGAACTGCCTGGCGACGAGGCCCGAGTCGCGGTCGAGGCCGAGCGTGAGCTGTGTCATGTCGTTCGAGCCGATCGACATGCCGTCGAAGTGCTCGAGGTACTTCTCCGCGAGCAGGGCGTTGGTCGGCAGCTCGCACATCATGATGATCTTGAGGTCGTCCTTGCCGCGCGCGAGGCCGTTCGCCGCGAGCAGCTGGGTGACTGCGCGCGCTTCCGCGAGCGTGCGCACGAAGGGCACCATGACCTGCACGTTCCTGAGGCCCATCTCGTTGCGCACGCGCAGCAGTGCCTGGCATTCGAGGTCGAAGCAGGGCCGGAAGCTCGCGTCGACATAGCGCGAGGCGCCGCGGAAGCCGAGCATCGGGTTTTCCTCCGACGGCTCATACTGGCGCCCGCCGATGAGGTTGGCGTACTCGTTCGACTTGAAGTCGGAGAGGCGCACGATCACGGGCTCGGGTGCGAAGGCCGCCGCGATCTGCGAGATGCCTTCCGCGAGCTTGTCGACGTAGAAGCGCACGGGATCGGCGTAGCCGGCCATCTGGCCGCGGATCTGGTCCTTGAGGTCGGCCGACAGCCGGTCGAACTCGAGCAGGGCGCGCGGGTGCACGCCGATCATGCGGTTGATGATGAACTCGAGGCGCGCGAGGCCCACGCCCTTGTGGGGAATGCCCGCGAAATCGAACGCACGGTCGGGATTGCCGACGTTCATCATGATCTTGACGGGAATCGGCGGCAGGGCGTCGAGCTCGATCTGGCGCCGCTCGAAATCGAGCAGGCCGTCGTACACGTAGCCGGTGTCGCCCTCGGCGCACGACACGGTGACTTCGGCGCCTTCCTTGATGCGCGCGGTCGCGTCGCCGCAACCGACCACCGCCGGTATGCCGAGTTCGCGCGCGATGATCGCGGCATGGCAGGTGCGGCCGCCGCGGTTGGTGACGATCGCCGAAGCGCGCTTCATCACCGGCTCCCAGTCGGGGTCGGTCATGTCGGCGACCAACACGTCGCCCGTCTGCACGCGCGCCATTTCCGCGACGTCGCGGATGACACGCGCCGGCCCCGCGCCGATGCGCTGGCCGATGCTGCGGCCGGTGGCGAGCACCTGCGAGCGGTTCTTGAGCGTGTAGCGCTGGATAGTGCGGCCCGCGCGGCTCTGCACCGTCTCGGGGCGGGCCTGCAGGATGTAGATCTCGCCCGTGGAGCCGTCCTTGCCCCACTCGATATCCATCGGCTGGCCGTAATGCTGCTCGATCACGAGCGCCTGCCTGGCGAGCGCAACGATATCGGCGTCGTCGAGGGAAAAACGCTGCCGGTCGGCGCGCGCCACGTCGACGGTCTTGACGCGCTCGCCGCTGCCGGGCTCGCCGTAGACCATCTTGATGGCCTTGCCGCCGAGGTTGCGGCGCAGGATCGCGCTGCGCTCCGCGCGCAGCGCCGGCTTGTAGACGTAAAACTCGTCGGGATTGACGGCTCCCTGCACCACGGTCTCGCCGAGGCCGTAGGACGAGGTGATGAACACGACGTCGCGGAAGCCCGAGTCGGTGTCGAGGGTGAACATCACGCCACTGGCGCCGAGGTCGCTCCTGACCATGTGCTGGACGCCTGCCGAGAGCGCGACCAGTGAATGGTCGAAGCCCTGGTGCACGCGATAGGCGATGGCACGGTCGTTGAACAGCGAGGCGAACACCTCGTGCATCGCCTTCAGGACCTGCGCCTCGCCACGCACGTTGAGGAAGGTTTCCTGCTGGCCGGCGAACGACGCCTCCGGCAGGTCTTCGGCGGTCGCCGAGGAGCGCACCGCGACCGCGATCTCGCGGCCGCCGCCCATGGCGCGGAAGGACTCGATCACCGCGCGCTCGAGCGCGGGCGGGAAGGGCGTCGCGAGGATCCACTCGCGGATCTGCGCGCCGGTCGCGGCGAGCTTGCGCACGTCGTCGACATCGAGGCCGGCGAGCGCCTCGCGGATGCGACCGTCGAGGCCGCCCTGCTGCAGGAATTCGCGGTAGGCATCGGCGGTCGTGGCGAAGCCGCCGGGCACGCGCACGCCGAGCTGCGCGAGGGCGCCGATCATCTCGCCGATCGAGGCGTTCTTGCCGCCGACGATCTCGACATCGTGTTTCTTCAGGGTCTCGAACGGAAGGACGTACGTAGTCAAATGAAGGCTCCGGAAATCCGCGACGGGCTACTTGCGGGGCGAGCCGGGCAATGAAAGACTCGTCCGCGTGAGTCGACGAACAGTATTTTTCGTTTCCGATCAGACCGGGGTGACTGCGGAGACCATGGGCCACAGTCTCCTGACGCAGTTCGATGGCCTCGAGTTTCGGCCGGTGACTTTGCCATTTGTGTCGAGTGTTGACAAGGCAGAGGAAGCCGTAAGGAAGATCAATCTCGCCGCGGGTGAGAGCGGTGTGAGGCCGATCATATTTTCGACGCTCGTGCAGACCGACGTGCGCGATGTCGTCAAGCGCAGCAACGGCCTGTTCCTCGATTTCTTCGACGCCTTCGTCGGCCCGCTCGAGGCCGAACTCGCCACCCGCTCCACCCATCGGACAGGGCGTGCGCACGGCATAGCGGACCTGACCGCCTATACGACCCGGATCAACGCCACCAATTTCGCGCTCGCGAACGACGACGGCAGCGGCCGCGACTACGAGGCCGCGGATGTCGTCGTGGTCGGCGTGTCGCGGGTCGGCAAGACGCCGACCTGCCTCTACATGGCCCTGCAGTACGGCATCTTCGTCGCCAACTACCCGTTCACCGACGACGACCTCGAGGGCGGGCGGCTGCCGCGCGCCGTCGAGCCCTATCGCCACAAGCTCTATGGGCTCACCATCCGGCCGGAACGCCTGCAGCAGATACGCAACGAGCGCCGGCCCGACAGCCGCTACGCCTCGCAGCAGCAGGTGCAGTACGAGATCCGCACCGCCGAGACACTGTTCGAGCGCTATGGCATTCCCTGCCTCGATACGACCGAGTGCTCGATCGAGGAAATCGCGAGCCACATCCTCGACAGCGCCGGCATCGAACGGCGCGTCCGACCTTGAGGGCGGTCACATCCCCGCCACCCGGTCCCTTGCCTCGGCATCCGCCTGCGCTATAGTCGCCCGGCATGCAGACTGACGCGCTTGCCACGGTCTCCTGGCGTGCCCGGCCGCAAAGCTTCGTCGCGCTGATGGCGCTGTACGAAAGCAATTACCTGCGCCTTGGCTGGCTGGCGGGCAACCCCTGCGCCCTGGCCGATGCCGCGGTGTCGAGGGTCGACGGCGACTGCGACCTGAACCTGCGCACCGTGGATCGTTCCCGCTACACGACCACCATCGAGCTGACCTACGCGCCGCTCGCGCTGCCCGAGCTGCGGGTGCGTGTCTACCACGACGCCCATGTCGCCGAGGCGCAGGGTGCGGGCGAGGGCACGCGCGAGCGTTGGGCCCGCAACATGTTCCTCAACAAGTGGCTCGAGTACTGCGCCGACCGCGGCCACCGCTTCACATGAAGGCGCTCGGCAGCCTGCGCTTCGGCCGCGAGCCGGAGAAGGAGGCCGAGGAGCAGCGGGTCGTGCAGCTGTTCCGCAACCGCGCCGAGCTGAAGAAGGCCTACGGCTCGCTGCAGGACGAAATCCACCGGCTGGGCGATCGCCTGAAGCAGCAGGAGGGTGCGACCGCGCGCGTGCAGGAAATGCTCGAGGCGCTCGAGGCCCGGCTTGCCCTTCCCGAGGGCGCCTGGCCGACGCTGGTGTTCTACCAGTTGCGAGGCTTCTGGGGGCTCGGCCGCGAGCTCATCGCGCAGCTGGTCGCCGACCTCGTGCGCCAGCAGGAGGAAAGGGAACGCCGGCAGCACCATGCCGAGTCGAATCGCCGCCAGTTCGCGCAGCGGCAGGCGCTCGAGGCGCAGCTGCGCGAGGCCGAGACCGTGGCTGCCGAGGCGAAGGCGCGCCATGGCGAGACGCAGCGGCGCCTCGCGTCGCTGACGAGACCCTGGCATTTCTTCCAGCGGCGCGAGTACACGCGGCGGCTGCATGCGCTCGAGGCGAACGCGAAAGCCGCGAGCGCCGCGCTCGAACAGGCCCGCGGCGCCCACGACGCCTTCGACTCGGGTCAGGCAACGGATTTTCCCGGCCTGTCCGTTGGCGCGCGCCGCGCGATCAACCTCGCCGCGATCGGTTACGCCGAGCTCCTTTGCCTGCGCCTCGCACGCACCCCGCTCGTGGCCCTCGCGCGCGATGCGGCCGCGCGGCGCGAGGCGATGGACGACTACGGCACGCGCGAGGAATGCGAACGGCTGATGGCGGACATCGCGCGGGCGCGATCCGTGTTGCAGCAGCGTTCGCGCCTGTCGCAGGAGCTGCGCGAACGCACCGATCGCCTGCGGGAGCTCGCGCGCTACCGGGACGGCACCGACACGGTGCCGACCCCTGACTCGATCGGCATGGCCGAGGGCGACGTGCTCGAGCGCGGCGCGCAGGGCGCCAGTGCCTCGCGCCTGCCGAACGTCCTCGCCGAGGACACCTGGGACCTCTTCAGGGTCGTGTTGCGCTGACCGCGCCCGTGCGCGTGCGTGCGAGGAAGCGCCGCGTCGCGAGGATGGCGTCGTCGAGCCACTGGTAGAACACCGGCACGGCCAGCAGCGAAGTCGCGGCGCCGAACACCAGCCCCCCCATGATCGCGCGCGCCATCGGCGCATACGAGGGGCCGGCGATCCCGACGGCGAGCTGGGCGTCGCCGAGCGCCAGCGGCGCGAGCGCGAGCGAAGCGGTCAGCGTGGTCATCAGGATCGGGCGCAGCCGGTCGCGGCTCGCCTGCAGGATGGCATCGAGGCGAGCGGCGCCCGCATTTCGCAGGTCGTTGATGTGCGCCACGAGCACGATGCCGATGTTGACCACGACACCCATCAGGATCTGGATGCCGATGAGCGCCATGAACGTGAAGGTCGTGCGGGTCACGAACAGGGTCCAGACGACGCCGATCGCCGCCATCAGGATCGAGGTCACGATCGAGACCGGCAAGATGGTCGATTCGAACACCGCGGCCATGACGAGATAGATCATCGCGATCGCGAACAGCAGGTTGAAGACCATCGTCTGCGTGCCGTCGTCGTCCTGCTGCACGCCGCGGCCGAACTCCCAGGAGTAGCCGGGCGGCAACTGGTACGCGGCCATCATGCGCTCGACGCGCTCTTTCACCACCGGCAGCGTGGCTCCCTCGCCGATCACGCCGCCGAGCGTCACCGAGGTCAGCCGGTTCACGCGCTGGATGACGCGCGGCCCCTTCTCGATGGTGAAACTCGCGATGCTGCCGAGGTCGATGCGCTCGCCCGAGGACAGGTAGAGCGGCAGGCGCGCGAGGTCGGCCACGTCCTGGCGATCGGAATCGCGGAATGCGAGCCGCAGGGTCAGCTCGCGGTCGGCCGAGCGGAACTCCCGCAGGCGGTCGCCGCGCAGTGCCGCGGCGATGGTCAACGCCGCCGCACGCGGCGTCAGGCCGAGCGCGGCGGCACGGTCGCGATCGACCCCGATGCGCACCTCGTCGTCGCCGTCGCGCGCCTCCGAGCGGATCGAGGTCAGGCCCTCGATGCCGCGCAGCGCGTGCGCGACGTCGGTTGCGAGTCCGGCCAGGCGCTCGGTCGACTCGCCCGTCAGACGCAGCGAGAAGCCGCCCGACTGGCCCTGGCCGTCGAGGCTGAAGGTCGGCTTGCCGATCAGGATCTCGGGCATGCCGGCGCTCGCGAGGCGCATCGTCTCGGAGGCGCGCACCCGCATGGATTCCTTGGGGGCCAGGATCAGGACCGTGGTGGCGCTCGCCGCGTCATAGCGCGAGTACAGGCTCTCGATGTCGAACTGCTCGCGGTGCCCCGCGAGATAGGCCTCCACCGTATTGACGGCGGCCTCCACGCGCTCGATCGGGTGGTTGCCCTCGAGCCGGTAGTCGAGCACCAGTTCGCGCCCCGCATCCTGCGGGAACATGTCGAAGCGCAGCAGCTTGTCCGGCAGGGCGCTCGAGGCCGCGACCAGGCCGACGGTCGCGAGCAGCAGGGCCGCGAGCGCCGCGGCCGCCCGGCGCGACCGGGTCAGCGCGGCGCGCAGCAGCGCCACGTAGCGGTCCTGCAGGCGCGCGAAGTAGCTGCCGTGCGCGATCGGCGGCGGCGCCGGGAAGTGCGCGGTGAGCATCGGCACGATGGTCTGCGCGATCACGAGCGAGGCGCACATCGCCACGACGATCGGGATCGCGACGTGGGTGAGGAAGATCGTGATCTGGTTGCGTTCGCCGAACAGGATCGGCAGGAACACCACGACGCAGGTGGCCGTGCCCGCGAGCGTCGCGATGCCGACCTCGCGCACCCCGGCGAGGGTGGCCGCCCCGGGGTTGGCCGGGTCGAGTTGTCGGTGGCGGAAGACGCTTTCGGTGACCACCACCGCGTTGTCCACCAGCATGCCGATGGCGAGCATCATGCCCATCATCGACATGACGTTGATCGAGAGGCCGAGGAAGTACATCGCGGCGAGCGTCACGAGCAGCGACAGCGGCACCGCGAGGCTCACGATCAGGGTCGTCGGCCAATGACGCAGGAAGAGGAACAGCACGAGCAGCGCAAGCGCGGCGCCGATCAGGCCGGCCTCGCCGACATCGGCGAGCGAATTGCGGATCGAAGTCGCCTGGTTGTCGATCACGAAAATCGTCACGCCCTGCATCTGCGGCAGTTCGCGCGCCCGCTCGACGACCGCGAGGACCGCATCCGCGACCTGGATCACGTTGGCCTGGGTTGACTTGAAGACGTCGAGCCCGACGGCGGGCCGGCCGTCGAGGTGCCGGCGCACGGTGAGCTCCGGGCTGACGAGCGCGACATCGGCGATGTCGCCGAGGCGCAGGTCGGGGCCGATCACGAGGTTGCGGATCTCGTCGAGCGAGCGCAGTTCGCCGATCGGCCGCACCTGGAAGCGTTGGCCGCGGTCCGTGAGCTGGCCTGCGCTCACCGAGAAATTCGCGCGCTGCAGCCGGCGCACGAGGTCGCGCAGGTCGTAGCGGTGGGCGGCGGCCCGGTCGGCGCTCACCAGCACGCGCACTTCGCGCGGTTCGACGCCGGCGAGTTCCACGCGGGCGACCCCGTCGATGCGCTCGATCGGCTTCTTGAGCGCGCGTTCGAGCAACTCGTACTGGGACGACAGGTCGCTGTCGGCCGACAGCCGGATCGTCAGGATCGCCTGGTCGGCGCTCGAGGCCGTGAACATCAGGATGCGGTTCGCCGCCTCGGGCAGGTCGTGGCGGATCGCATCGAGCTTGGTGCGCACCTCGAAGCCGGCGGCGTCGACGTCGGTGCCCCAGTCGAACTCGATCTCGAAGCTGGACTGGTCGCTTTCCGAGCGCGAGCGGATCTCGCGGATGCCCGGCAAGGTGGCGAGCGCGTCCTCGACCGGGCGGGTGATCTCCTCCTCGATCTCCTCCGGCGTCGAGCCGGGGTAGGGGATCGTGACGCCCATGAACGGGAAGGTGATGTCGGGGAACTGCTCGAGCGGCAGCAGCTTCGCCGCGAGCGCGCCGATCGTGGCGACGGCGGCGAAGATCATCACCGTCGTGACGGGCCGGCGCAGCGCGAAGTTCGTGTGGATCATGCGGGCGGCGCCGCCAGTGCGCCCGCCGGCGCGGGGCGCTCGCGCCGGTCGAGCAGCGTGTAGAGCACCGGGATCACGATCAGCGTGAGCACCGTCGCGACCAGCATGCCGCCGATGACCGTGATGGCCATTGGGCGGCGCACCTCCGCGCCCTCGCCGAGGCCGAGCGCCATGGGCACGAGGCCGAGGATCGTGCTGACGCTCGTGATGAGGATCGGCCGCAGGCGCGTGCGGCCCGCGAGCACCAGCGCGTCGTGGCGCGCAAGTCCCCGCTCGCGCGCCTGGTTCACCGCATCGAGCAGCACGATCGCATTGTTGACGACGATGCCGGCGAGCAGGATGAGGCCGATGAAGGCCACCGCGTTGACGGTCGTGCCGGTGAGCGCGAGACCCCACACGGCGCCGATCAGCCCCATCGGTATGGTGAAGAGGATCACGAAGGGATGGCGCAGCGACTCGAACTGCGACGCCATCACGAGGTAGACGAGGAAGACCGCGAGCGCGAAGGCCAGCAGCAGCGAGCGGAAGCTCTGCTGCATTTCCTCGCTCTGGCCGGTGACCACGCCGGTCACCCCGGCGGGCAGCGCGGCAGCCGCCAGTATGTCGCGCGCCACGACCGCGGCCTCGCCGAGATTGCCGCCCGCGGGCGCCGCCGACAGCACTGCCACGCGTTCCTGCGAGGCGCGCCGGATCTCGGCGGGGCCCATCGCGAGGCGCACGTCCGCAACCGCGGCGAGCGGCACGGCGCGCTCGGCGCCCGGGTTCACGATGAGGCCGCGCACGTCCTCGATCGAGGCATCGCGGGTGTCGACGCTGCGCACGAGCACGTCGATCTTGCGGTCGCGCAACTGGTAACGCGTCGCGACGTCGCCGCGCAGGCTCGAGACCACCCGGTCGGCGATGTCACGCACCTCGAGCCCGAGTTTCGAGGCGCGGTCCTGGTCGAAGAGGATCTGTATTTCGGGGTGCCCGCCCTCGATCGAGGATCGCAGGTCGGTGAAGGCACCGCTCGCCTCCATGCGGTCCCGCACCGCCGACGCGGCAGCCTGCAGGCGCTCGAGCTCGTAGCCCGACAGCACGACCTCGAGCGGTGTCGAGAGGGTGAAGAGGGCGGGGCGGGTGAATTCGTACTGCACCCCCGGCAGGGCGTCGAGCGCACGCCGCAGGCGCTCCATCGCTGCGGCTTCCTCGAGCGGCCCGGCCGGCTGTTTCAGCCGGATCGCCAGCTCGCCGATGTTCTCACCGGAATCAACCGGGTTCGCGTCGAGGCGGTTGCCGGTGCCCGAGACCGCGTAGGCCTGGTCGAGGCCGGGCAGCTCGAGCGCAGCGGCTTGCGCGGCGCGCAGCACCCGGTCGGTGCCGTCGAGCGGCGAGCCGGCCGGGAGGCGCAGCTTCACGTTGAACTCGCCTTGCGCGAGCTGGGGAATCAGTTCCGTCGGCAGGCGCGCGAGCACGAAGCCTGTGACCGCGAGCAGCGACAGGGCCACGCCGAGCACCATCGCGCGCCTGCGCAGCGCCCAGTCGAGCGCCGCCGGATAGAGCCGGTCGAGCCATTCGAAGCCACGTTGCGTGACATGCACCGCCGGGGCGAGCAGCAGGCCGCACAGCGCGCCGAAGGCGGCCGCACTGGCGCGCAGCAGGCGGATGGCGGTGACGAGCAGCAGGCGCCAGGGCCAGCCGAGCCAGGCGAATACGCGCCGCAATCCGCGTGCGGCAGGTGCGCGGCCGAACTCGCCCGGCCGCAGCGCGCGCCCCATGTCGCGTACGCGTCCGGCAAGAAGGGCGGCGCGCCCGGCGAGTTCGGCGCGCAGGCCGTCGCGCGGGAGGTAGCGTTCCGACGTGTCCGTGCGCCAGGCCGCCATCATCGGCACGAGCGTGAGGCTCACCAGCAGGGAGAGGACCTGCGCGAAAGTGACGGTCAGCGCCTGGTCGCGGAACAGTTGCCCGGCGATGCCGCTGACGAAGACCATCGGGAAGAACACCGCCACCGTGGTCAGGGTGGAGGCCGTGACCGCCATCGCCACTTCGGCGGTGCCGGCGCGCGCGGCTTCAACGGGCGACAGGCCGGCGTCGCGCTTGCGCGCGATGGCCTCGAGGATCACGACGGAGTTGTCGATCAGCATGCCCACCGAAAGTGCGATGCCGCCGAGCGACATGATGTTGAGCGTCAGGTTGAAGCCGTACATCAGCACGAAGATGCCGATCACCGTGACCGGGATCACGATACCGGCCACGAGCGTCGCGCGCGCGTCGCGCAGGAAGAGATAGAGCACGATCACCGAGAGCAGGCCGCCCCAGATGGCCGCATCGCTGACTTCGCTGACCGAGTTCGCGATGAAGGTGGACTGGTCGTAGACGGTGCGCAGCTGCGAGTCCGCCGGCAGCGACTTGCCGAGTTCCGCCACCCGCTCGCGCACCGCCTGCGCGAGCTGCACGGTGTTGGCGTCGCCCTCCTTGTACACCGCGAGCTCGACGCATTCGCGCCCGTCGAGGCGGGTGATGGCGGTGCGGTCGCGATAGCCGTGCTCGACGCGCGCGATGTCGCGCATGTAGACCGGCAGGCCGTCGACCGTCGCGATGACGGCATTCTCCATCTCCGCGAGCGAGCGGAATTCATTGAGCGTGCGCACGAGGAAGCGCTGCGTGCCCTGCTCGAGACGGCCGCCCGAGAGGTTGACGTTCTCGGCGCCGATGCGCTCCGCCACGCCCGCCACATCGAGCTTCAGTTGCGTGAGCCGGTCTTGGTCGACGTAGACGTGGATCTCGTCCTCGAAGCCGCCGCTCACCTTGACCGCGGCGGAGCCTTCGGTTGCCTCGAGCGCGGGTTTCAGGCGATCGTCGGCGAAGCGGCGCAGCGCCTTGAGGCGCCCATCGCCGGCCGCCGTGCCGGCGGCCGCAAGGTCGACGAGCGCGAGCCGCATCACGGGTTCGGTGGACGGGTCGAAGCGCAGCAGCAGCGGACGCCGCGCGTCGATCGGCAGTTGCAGCAGGTCGAGGCGTTCCCGCACCTCGATGCCGGCGAAATCCATGTCGGTGCCCCAGGCGAACTCGAGCACCACATCGGCCTGACCGGAGCGCGAAACCGAGCGCACGCTGCGCACGTTGCGGATGGTGCCGGCCGCCTCCTCGATCGGCCGCGCGATCAGGTTCTCCACCTCGAGTGGCGCCGCGCCCGGCAACTCGGTGCGGATCGTCAGCGTGGGGTAGGACAGGTCCGGCAGCAGGTTCACCTTGAGCCGCGACAGCGAGACGAGGCCGAACAGCGTGACCGCCACCGTCGCCATGGCGATGGTGACGCGACGGCGCAGGGCGAGATCGACGATGCTCATGGGACCCCCTTGCCGCCGCGGATCAGCGCAGGGCCGTGCGCAGCGCTGCGGTGGGCTTGGCCTCGAGCGACACGACGCGCACGGCGTTGCCGCTCTTCAGGCCGTTCTGGCCGACCACCACCACGTCGTCGCCGGCCGTGACTCCCTGCGTGAGTTCGATCTGGCCGCCGTCGGCGAGCCCGGTGGTCACCGCCCGCTGCTGGGCCTTGCCGTCCTGCACGACGAACACGCTGGCCGCGCCATCGGCCTCGATCAACGCCACCCGAGGCACCTGCAGCGCCGCGGGCTTGCGCTCGAACACGATGCCGACCCGCGCGAACATGCCCGGCTTCAGCACGCCGGCCTCGTCGGCGAACTGCAGCGTGACCTTGAAGGTCGCCGTGGCGGGATCGATGGCCGGGGAAACGAGCGTCACACGCGCGGGAAACGTGCGGCCGCCCAATGCATCGATCTGCGCCACGGCGAGCTGGCCGGGTGCGAGGCGCGCAAGCTCGCGCTCAGGCACGAAGACACTCGCCTTGAGCGGCGTGGGGTCGGTGATGCGAAAGGTCTTTGCGCCCTGCGCCACGTTCTGGCCCACCTTGATGTGGCGAGTGGCGACGAGGCCCGCGAACGGTGCGCGGATCTCGGTGTAGGACAGCTGCAGTTCCGCGAGGTCGTAGGCCGCGCGCAGGTTTTCGAAATCGAACTTGAGGCCCTCGAAGGCGCCGGCCGACACGAGCCCCTTCTGGTGCAGCTCGAGTTGGCGCCGATAGTCGCGCTCGGCCTTGGCAAACTGCGCGCGCGCCTGCGCGGCCTCGAGGCGCAACTGGCGGCCGTCGAGCACCGCGAGCACCTGGCCCTCCCGGACCCGGTCGCCTTCCTCCACGAGCACCCGCTCGACCTCACCGCCGACGCGCGCGATCACCTCGGCGTCGGCCTCGGCCTCGAGCGTGGCCGTGCCGGTATAGCGGGCGAGCATCTCGCCGCGGGTGACTTTCGCGACCTCGACGGGAATGGCGGGCGCGGCATCCTTGGCGGCCGTCCCGGCGGGGGCGCCGCTGCAGGCGGCGAGGGTCGTCGCGAGAGCGACGACGAGTGTGCAAGCGGCAACTGGGGTACGCATGGCGGATCGGCCTCCCTGGACTATCAGGCGAGGCGATGCTACTGCCATATGGTGTTGTAGTCAACTACAACACCAAGCGCGCCATAATCAAAGACTTAGGGCGACCTGGACACCGTTTTCGGGGCCAGTGCAGCCGCCGGGCCGCCCACCATGTCCGCCATGACCTGGGCGGCCTGGTTCAGCACGATGTCGGGTGCGTCGTCCGCGGCAATTTCCTCGACGGACTTGAGCGCGGGCTGGCCGAGCGCCGCACGCCGCCGGTTCTCGCGCGCGAGGCGCTCGCGGTCCTGCGCGGCGCGTTCCTCGCGCCTGGCCTTGAGGTTGAGCGAGACCGACGTCAGCTTGCGCACGTCCTGCACGGCGGCGATGTCGGCCACCAGCCAGCGATAGTCGGGATCGGCCGCCGCGCGCAGGCCTTCCTCGCTCGCGAGTGCCGCCGGGCGCACGTCGTCGCTGCCGGTCGCGCGAAAGGGTACGCCGGGAATGCGGTCCCAGGGCAGGGCTTCCTCGAGGGAGCTCTCGCCGACATCCTTCATGTCGATGAGCGATGCGAGCGGCACGTCGGGCGACACGCCCCGCAACTGCGTGCTCTCACCGGTGACGCGGTAGAACTTGCCGATCGTGACCGTGAGCTGGCCGTTCACGGGTTTCTTCGCGTAACCGTCGAGCGGCACGAGGTTCTGCACGGTGCCCTTGCCGAAGGTCTGCTGCCCGAGAACGATGCCGCGCCGGTAGTCCTGGATCGCGCCGGCGAAGATCTCGGAGGCCGAGGCGCTGAAGCGATCGACCAGCACCGCGAGCGGGCCCGAATAGACGACGCCCGGGTCGGGATCGTCGAGCACTTCGGTGCGCCCGCCCGAATCGCGCAACTGCACGACGGGCCCGCGATCGATGAACAGGCCGGTGAGGGCGGTCGCCTCCGGCAGGTAGCCGCCGCCGTTGCCGCGCAGGTCGAGCACGAGGCCGTCGATCTTTTCCTTCTGCAACTCGTCGATCAGGCGGTGCACGTCGCGCGTGGTGCTGCGGTAGTCCTGGTCGCCGGCGTTCTGCGCGGCGATGTCCTGGTAGAAGCCCGGCACGTTGATCACGCCGATGCGATAGCTGCGCCCGCCGCGCTCGATCGTCTGCAGCGACTTCTGCGCGGCCTGCGCTTCGAGCGTGACCTTGTTGCGGGTGAAGGCGAGGGTTTTCTCCGGCGCGCCGGGCGCCGCGCCGGCCGGCAGCACGTGCAGGCGCACGAGGGTGCCGCCCTTGCCGCGGATCAGCTGCACCACGTCGTCGATGCGCCAGCCGATCACGTCGGTGAAGGCGCCGTCGGCGCCCTGCGCCACGGCGACGATGCGGTCGGTGGGCTTGAGCGTGCCGGCCACCGCGGCGGGCCCGCCCTCGATGATGCCCATGACGGTCACGAAGTCGTCGATGAGCTGCAGCGAGGCGCCGATGCCCTCGTAGTTGAGGCTCATCTGGATGCGGTATTCCTCGGAATTGCGCGGCGAGAAATAGCTCGAATGCGGGTCGTAGGTGCGCGCGTACGCATTCATCAGGTTCTCGAACACGTCTTCGGCGGACACCTGGTCGACGCGCTTCAGCACGCGGTCGTAGCGCTTGCGCAGCGTGTCGCTGGCTTCCGCCCAGCCCTTGCCGGCGAGCAGCAGGCCGAGCGCGTCGTTCTTGACCCGCTTGCGCCACAGTTCGTCGAGCGCCGCCACATCGGGCAGCCAGCCTGCCTTGCTGCGGTCGAACGCGAAGCTTTCGTCCACCGTCCAGTCGGGTTCCTTGTCGAGCTGCGCGAGCGCGAACTTGATGCGCTCGCGGTTGCGCTGCTGGAAGCGCGCGAAGATCGCGTAGGCCGGCTCGATCTCGCCGGTGCGGATCATGTCGTCGAAGCGCAGGCGATAGCGGTCGAACTCGGCGATGTCGCTTGCGAGGAAATAGCTGCGCTGCCCGTCGAGGAAGTCGAGGTAGCGCTGGTACACCTGCGCCGACATGCGGTCGTCGATGTCCGCGCCGCGATAGTGCGTGTCCTCGAGGATCATGCCGACGCGGCGCGCGACGAGGCGGTGGCGCTCGGAAGGCGCGATCGCCCCCGGCGGGAGCGCCGAGGTGCCGGCAGGCGCCTGCGAGGAGCCCGCGATGACGGCGAGCACCACGGCGAGCGTGGAGGCGAGGAATCCGGCGGACAGGCGGCGTGCGGGCATTCGGGGCTCGAATAGGCTCGGTTACAATGGACAGTCTAGGCTAGAACGCAGCGGCGCAGGCGACAAGCCCGCGGCGCGGCCCAACAGGCAGGAGACCATGCGACCGCTCGCCATGCTCATCGGAATCGTGATGGGGTCGACATTGTCGATTTTCGTCGCCCTTACCCTGACCGGCATCGTGCTCCTGTTCCTGCCCGAGCACGCCGACCGGATCGCCGAGGAGCGCGGGCCGCTGCTGCAGGCGATCGGGCTGGCTTTCGTCTTGACCTCGCTTGCCGCCACGAGCTTCATCGGCGAGATCCGCGCCCGAGGTTGGCGCCCGGCCGCCCATGTCGCGCTCGCCGCCGGCCTCGTGCTTGCCGGCTGGATCTATTGGCCGCGATGAACCGCATCGCACGCACGTTCGACCGCCGCCGGGTGCTCGCGGTTCCCCTGCTGTGGCTGGCGTCCATCGCAGCGGCGGCTCCGCCCGTCCAGGAGGCCGTGTACGCGCGGCACCTCGCGACGCTCGCGGGCGACGCCTTCGAGGGCCGCATGCCCGGCACTGCGGGCGAGGAGAAGACGGTCGCGTACCTCGTCGAGCAGTTCCGTGCGCTGGGTGCGGTGCCGATCGCGGGCAGCAGCTTCATCCAGCCGGTGCCCTTGCTCGAGATCGCGCCGAAGCCCGAGCCGCGCCTCTCGTTCACCACCCCTCGCGGCGTCGAAACGATGAAGTTCGGCGCGGACGCGGTCGTGTTCACGAAGCGGCAGGTGCCGGCCGCCGCGATCGCCGACAGCCCGGTCGTGTTCGTCGGCCATGGCGTGGTGGCGCCCGAGTACGGTTGGAACGACTACGCGGGCGTCGACATGAAGGGCAAGACGGCGCTCATCCTGATCAACGACCCCGGCTTCGCGAGCGGCGACGAGTCGCTCTTCCGCGGCCGCGCGCTCACCTACTATGGCCGCTGGACCTACAAGTTCGAGGAGGCCGCGCGCCAGGGCGCCGCCGCGGCGCTCATCGTGCACGAGACCGTGCCCGCGGCCTACGGCTGGCCGACCGTCGTCAACAGCTGGGCGAATCCGCAGCTCGACATGCAGGCGGGCGACGGGCGCGCGGGCCGCGTCGCCATCGAAGGCTGGCTGACGCACGAGCGCGCCGCTGCGTTGCTGGCGTCGGCCGGGCAGGACTTCGAGGCCCTGAAGAAGGCGGCGGGCACGCGTGGCTTCAGGCCTGTGCCGCTCCCGGTGCGCGCCACCGCTGGCGTCGAGAATTCCCTGCGCAAGTCGAACTCCGCCAACGTGATCGCCGCGATCCCCGGCAGCAAGCGGCCGGGTGAGTACGTGTTCTACGTGGCGCACTGGGACCACCTCGGCCGCACGCAGGGCGGGGAGGGCGACCAGACCTTCAACGGCGCGGTCGACAATGCGACGGGGGTCGCCGGATTGCTCGCCATTGCGGACGCCTTCGAGCGCGCGCTGGCGCGGCCCGAGCGTACGGTCGTGTTCCTGGCGGTCACGGCCGAAGAGCAGGGGCTCCTCGGCAGCGAGTACTACGTCGCCCATCCGCTCGTGCCGCTGGCGCAGACGGTTGCGGTGTTCAACATGGACGCGCTGTACTTCGGCGGGCGCACGCGTGACGTGCGCGTGGTCGGCGCGGGCGCATCGGACCTCGATCGTTACCTCGCCGAGGAGGCCGCGCGCCGCGGCCTCGCGCCGGTGCCCGAGGCACTGCCCGAAAAAGGGCACTTCTATCGATCCGATCATTTCAGCTTCGCGCAGGCGGGCGTGCCGGCGCTCTACCTGAAGACCGGCATCGACGACGTGCAGGGAGGCGCCGCCGCGGGCGCGGCGCGCGAGGCCGACTACGTGGCGAGGCGCTATCACCAGGTCGGCGACAACTACACGCCCGATGCGCAGCTCGGCGCGGGGCTCGAAGTGGTGGACCTGATTTACGCGATCGGCAGCCGGCTCGCGAACGACGCGGCGTTCCCGAACTGGAACGCGGACAACGAATTCCGCGCGGCGCGCGACCGCAGCCGCGGCCCGCGGCCCTGATTGCGCCGCGGCGTCAGCGGCGTGCGCGCTGCCTGTTCCAGGCCTGCGAGGGGCCTGCGCCACCCAGCGAGTTGTACGGGTCCGTACCGCGATTCGCTTCGTCCATCTCGAAGGAACGCGTCAGCTCGAGGCTGATGCGCGTCAGTGTGTTGGCATTGCGGGCGTCCGTCAGCTTGCCTTGCGCCACGGACTGCGCGGGCGATGGCCCCGCCCCCTGAGTCATGTCCTTCATCGCTTCCCCGGTCTAAATCATTGTTCGACAACGAAGAGTGTCGCACTGCGCGAACCGTCGCGGACTGCCGCGTCGGAAAATGTGATGCAGTTCACACTCGGGCGCCGAGGCGCCATGCGAGCCGCGCGCCGCGACCGAACATAACGCAGGCGTAGGGGCCGAGCGCGAGAAGCCATCCGGGCAGGCTGCCGTGGACGAGGCCGGCGAGGTAGTCGCCCCAGAATTGCGGCAATCCGCCGCGCGCGTACGGCCCGAGCATCTCGTGGCCGGTGTAGTAGACCGCGGGTGGCAGCAGGATCAGGCCGACGATCAGTGCCGCGAACAGCACCAGGGCCTCGCGTTGCGGCCAGGGCCGGGAACGAAGGATTTCGGGCAAGCGCGCCATGGGGCGGGGAGCATACCGCGCATGGCGGCGTCCGGCGCGACTGGCTTGCGCGCGCTGTGATCCGCGCGCCGTTCGCTGTAGGCTGCCGCGATGTCCCAATTTCGCACGGCTGTCATCGGCGTCGGGTACCTCGGGCGGTTTCACGCGCAAAAGTACGCGCAGGCGACGGGCAGCCGCCTCATCGCGGTGGTCGATGCGACCGAATCGGCGCGCATGCGCGTCGCGGCGGAGACGGGCGCGCGCCCGGTGGCGGACTACCGTGAACTGCTCGGCGAGGTGGACGCCGTCAGCGTCGTGACCCCCACGCCGGCCCACTTCCAGATCGCGCACGACTTCCTGCGGGCCGGCGCGCATGTGCTGGTCGAGAAGCCGATCACCGAGACCGCGGAGCAGGCGCGCATGCTCATCGAGGCTGCCCGCAAGGCCGGCCGGGTGCTGCAGGTCGGGCATCTCGAACGCTTCAATCCCGCGGTGCGCGCCGCCGAACCCTGCCTGCGCACGCCGCGCTTCATCGAGTGCCACCGGCTCGCGCCCTACCGGGAACGCGGCACCGACGTGAACGTCGTGCTCGACCTCATGATCCACGACATCGACATCGTGCAGGCGATCGTCGGCAGCCCGATCGCCTCGCTCGAGGCCGTGGGCGCGCCGGTATTTTCCGACGAGATCGACATCGCCAATGCGCGCATCCGCTTCGAGAACGGCTGCGTCGCGAACACGACCGCGAGCCGCGTGAGCCTGAAGACCGAGCGCAAGCTGCGGCTTTTCGAGGACGACGCGTACCTGTCGATCGACCTGCAGCAGCGGATCCTCACGGTGATCAGGAAGCGCGCCGGGGAGCCCAGCGAAGGCCAGCTGCCGGTGACGATCGAGGAGCAGAGCTTCGAGCAGGGCGATGCGCTGCGCGCCGAGATCGAGTCCTTCATCGACTGCGCCCGCGAAGGCAGGCCGCCGGTCGTCACTGGCGAAGACGGGCTGCGCGCGCTCGAGACCGCCATCCGCATCACCCGGGAAGTGTCGGCCGGCAAAAGATAGGCGTGGTGCCGGGTTCCGCTTGCTTCCGGCTCCGCCGTCCCCATATCTGCGGCATGAGTGCTCCCGTTTCATTTCCCGTGGTACCCGCAGGCAGCCTCGACATCGACCTGGTCGGCGATTTTTCCTGCCCCTGGAGCTTTCTCGGCACGCGCCGGCTCGCGCGCGCGCTCGAGCACCTGCAGGGTGTGTCGGTGCGGGAGTTGCGCTGGCATCCGCTGCGGCTCAAGCGCCCGGAGGCGCCGGCCCCGCGCGACTGGCGCGATCACCTCGCAACCCGCCTGCCGAAAGGCGTGAGCGTCGAGTTTGCCGAGTCGAGCCTCGCCGAGGCCGGGGAGGCGCTCGGCATCCACTTCGATTTCACGAAACTCGCCGGGATGCCCGACACGACCGCGGCGCACCGGCTCGTCAAGCTCGCGGCGGCGGAGGGGCTGCACGGCCGGGTGCTCGATGCGATCTTCCGCGCCTATTTCGAGCAGGGCCGTGACATCGGCTCGATCGGCGAGCTCGCCACGATCGGTGCGGAGTGCGGCCTGCCTGCGCAGTTGCTCGAGGAACTGAACGACCCGAAGGCAGCTTACGACGAGGTCGTCGAAGACGAACGCCGCCTGCTGCTGCTCGGCGTGAACACGATCCCGAACCTGCTCTTCAATCGCCATGTCCTCGTGCCAGGCCCGGCCGACGAGCAGATCTACGTGAAGGCGCTCGACCAGGCACTCTTCCCCGCCGCCGAGGTCGAGACCCGGCAGTGAGGGCCGCACGGTAGCCAAGCCCGGCTTCTGGCCCTAAGCTCGCGCCGATGTTGCCGTCGCACCTGACTGCTGCCCCGCGTCCCGTGACGTTTGCCGCCACGCAGTTCGCCTGCGGCTGGGACGTGGCCGCCAATCTCGCGACGGGGGAACGGCTGGTGCGCGAAGCCGCCGCGCGCGGTGCGCAGGTGATCCTGCTGCAGGAGCTGTTCGAGACGCCGTATTTCTGCATCGAGCAGGACACGCGCCATCTTGCGCTCGCGACGGGGCTCGCGGACAACGCCGCGGTCAGGCGTTTCGCGCCGATCGCGCGCGAACTCGGCGTCGTGCTGCCCGTGAGCTTCTTCGAGCGCGCGGGGCAGGTGTTCTACAACTCGATCGCGATCATCGACGCCGACGGCCGCGTGCTCGGGACCTATCGCAAGTCGCATATCCCGAACGGGCCCGGCTACCAGGAGAAGAATTACTTCGCGCCGGGCGACACCGGCTTCAAGGTGTGGAACACGCGCCACGCGCGCCTCGGCGTCGGCATCTGCTGGGACCAGTGGTTTCCGGAAAGTGCGCGCTGCATGGCGCTCATGGGCGCCGAAGCGCTGCTTTATCCGACCGCGATCGGCAGCGAGCCGCCGCCGGCCCTGCCGGTCAATTCGCGCGAACACTGGCAGCGAACGCAGCAGGGGCATGCGGCGGCGAACGTGATGCCGCTGATCGCCTCGAATCGCTACGGCATCGAGCGCTCGCTGCAGGATCCCGAGGGCCTGTGGATCCGCTTCCACGGCTCGTCGTTCATCGCGGACCCGACCGGCGCCAAGGTCGCCGAGGCGGGCGAGGAGGGCGACGCGGTGCTGACTGCCACCTTCGATCTCGCGGAGATCGAGCAGTTGCGCAACAACTGGTTCGTGTTCCGCGACCGGCGGCCGGAGCTCTACGGCCCGATCACGACGCTCGACGGTTCGGCCCGCCCGCCGACCTGACATTCGGGTCGGCATCGAGCCGATCGAGGTGCGCGCGGATATGCGCCGCCTCGGCCGGGCTGTTGGCGAGCGCGATGGCGCGGTTGAAGGCTTCCCGCGCCTGTCCCGCATGCCCGAGCTGCAGCAGCAGCGCGCCCCGCACTCCGTGGAAATGGAAGTACCCGGCGAGGCGCTCGCCGAGTGGTTCGATCAGCTCGAGCGCAGCCTGCGCGCCGCGCAGTTTCGACACCGCCACGGCGCGATTGAGCGACACGACGGGCGAGGGTTGCATCCGCTCGAGCGTCGCGTACAGGAAGTCGATTTCCTGCCAGTCCGTATCCTCGGGCCTCGCGGCCCGCGCATGCAGCGCCGCGATCGCGGCCTGCACCTGGTAGGGGCCCGGTCGCGCATGCCGCAGGGCCTTGTCGAGCAGCGCGAGCCCTTCGTCGATTTCCGCCCGATTCCATAGCGTTCGGTCCTGCGCATCGAGCAACACGATCTGGCCCCCGGCATCGAGGCGCGCCGCCGAGCGCGCGTGCTGCAGCAGCATCAGGGCTGCAAGGCCCATGATCTCGGGTTCCGCCGGGAAGAGGCGCAGCAGCAGGCGCGCGAGGCGGATCGCCTCGCCGCACAACTGGCGGCGCATGTCGTTCGCCCCGCCGCCCGCCGAGTAACCTTCGTTGAAGACGAGATAGATCATCGCGGCGACCGCGGCGACCCGCGCGGCGCGCTCGGGCGCGCCCGGTGCCTCGAAGGCGATTGCCGCCCTGGCGACACGCGCCTTGGCGCGCGTGATGCGTTGCTCCATCGCGGCATCGCTTACGAGGAAGGCACGCGCAATCTGCGCGACCGAAAGTCCCGAGACGATGCGCAGTGCGAGCGCGACCTGCTGGGTCGCGGGCAGCCCGGGGTGGCAGCAGGTGAACAACAGCCGCAGGATGTCGTCGCGATAGGCCTCGCCGTCGAGCCGGTCCGCCAGCGCGGCTTCGGTGTCCTCCAGGTCGGACAGCACGTCATCCGCAGGCAATGGTTCGTGCCGCTTCCTGCGCCGTGCGGCATCGACCGCCGCATTGCGGCCGACGAGGATCAGCCAGGCGGCCGGATCGCGCGGTGGCCCCTTCAGTGGCCAGGTCCGCAGCGCGCGCAGCGAGGCTTCCTGGAAGGCCTCTTCCGCCGTATCGAGGTTGCGGAAGTAGCGCAGCAAGGCCGCGATCGCCTGGGGGCGCGCGCCGGTGAGGGCGGCCTCGATCCAGGCGGGGTCGTTCATGCCGGCAAGTGGCTCGGGTGGAACAGCGAAATGGGTCGCACCTCATAGGCGCCGCCGGGATTCGCGCGCGCGAGTTCGCGCACGGTCCCGAGTGCGTCCTCGAGCGAAGCGAAATCGATCACGTAGAAGCCGAGCAGTTGTTCCTTGGTCTCGGCGAACGGGCCGTCGATCACGAGCGGCGGGTCGGAGTCCTTGCGCAGCGTGGTGGCCGCGGTGGTCGGCATCAGGCGCGCCACGGGGCCGAGGCGGCCCGCCTTCGCGAGCCTGTCCTGCACGACGGCGAGCTTCGCCATCACGGCGTCGTCCTCGGCCTTCGACCAGGCGCAGACCTCGTCCTCACGGTGGTAGCAGAGCACGGCATACAGCATCGGTACGTCCCTCCCGTCCGAGGACGCGCGAAGCAGGCGGTCGCCGACAGGGCTGTCGGCCGGGGCGGCCCCGGCGCGTCCTTGGGCGTACTCTATGCCGAAACGTGGAGGTGGTTCATGGCCAGGTATGTCGATGGATTCGTCGTTCCGGTCCCCCGTCGCAAGCTCGCCGCCTATCGTGCGATCGCGCGCAAGGCGGGCAAGGTGTGGCGCGAGCACGGCGCCCTCGAGTACAGGGAATGCGTCGCCGATGACGTCAAGCCGGGCAAGTACACATCGTTCCCGCAGAGCGTGAAGCTGAAGGCGAACGAAGTCGTGATCTTCTCCTGGATCGTGTACAAGTCCCGTCGGCAGCGCGATCAGGTCAACGGCAAGGTGATGAAGGACCCGCGCCTCGCCGCGATGATGAATCCGAAGAAGATGCCCTTCGACGGCAAGCGCATGTTCTGGGGCGGCTTCAAGACCTTCGTCGACATGTGAGTTTCGCGGATCATTTCAGCGCCGTGGCCCGCGGCTATGCGGGCTTTCGGCCGAGTTACCCGTTCGCGCTGTTCGAATGGCTTGCCAGGCAGGCCCCGGCGCGCGACCTCGCGTGGGACTGTGCGACAGGCAGCGGGCAGGCGGCAGTGGATCTGGCACGGTGCTTCCGGCGGGTCGTGGCCACCGACGCGAGCGGGGCCCAGATCGGCGCGGCCCTGCCGCAGGCGCGCATCGAGTACTGCGTCGCGACCGCCGAGGATTCGGGGCTCGGAGCCGCCAGCGTCGATCTCATCGTCGTCGCGCAGGCCCTGCACTGGTTCGACCTGGCGCGCTTCAATGCCGAGGCGCAGCGCGTCCTGAAGCGCTCCGGTGTCATTGCCGAGTGGTGCTACGGCCTTACCACGGTCGATGGTGCCGCCGTCGACGAACTCGTGCAGCACTACTACTCGGTCGTGGTCGGGCCCTACTGGCCGGCCGAACGTTCGCACATCGAGTCGGGCTATCGCGAGCTGCCGTTTCCCTTCGCGCCGATCGCCGCGCCCGCATTCACCATGGAAGTCGATTGGACTCTCGCGCAACTCGCCGGCTACCTGCGCACCTGGTCGGCGACCGCGCGTTTCGCCGCGGCGCAGGGCCGTGATCCGGTCGAGGCGCTCGAAGTCGGGCTGGCTGGCTGCTGGGGACCGCCCGGGGAGCGGCGGCGCGTCAGTTGGCCGCTGTCGTTGCGGGTCGGGCGGGCAGCCTGATGCGGATGATCTTGGGCGTGGCGGCCGTCGCGGGTTCCTCGACCTGGCCCTGGTCGTTGAAGCGCGCGACCTGCGCGGAGGCGAGCACGTAGAAATCGTCGCCGGCGAGGGCGCCGGTCGTCGGGTCGTCGAACGCCGGATGGTGATGGGACTGCAGCGTTTCGACAGCCGTGACGGCCGCGCCGTCGGCGGACAGCCGCATGCGAATGATGCGCGCGGGATTCGTCACGTTCTGTATGCCGAGCAGGCTGTCACCGTACACGTACAACCCGTCGATGGCCGACACGGCGTCCCCCGGCGGGACGGGCATGCGCTCGAGCTTGCCGTCAGCCGTCGCCACGCGCGCAAGGCCGGTCGTGTGCGCAACGTAGAGCCAGTTGCCGTCGGCCGACACGGCGAGGCCGTTGCTGCCGCGGACCTGGCCGACGGGCAGGAAGGCCGCGGCCACATCGCCACGCAGCCGCCAAACGGCGCCGGACGCAGAGTCGCTCGTGTACAGGTCGCCGTTCGGTGAAGCCGCGACATCGTTCAACTGCACGGCATCAGGCACCCGCGTCGCGCCGAGCTTGCGGCCCCGGCGCAAGTCGTAAGTGACGACCTCGTTGACGAGTGCCTTGCGGCCAGCCGCCGTGAGGGCATTCGTGCTGACGGCGTGCAGGAGCTGCCGCTGCGCGTCGATGGCGATGCCGAGCACATGCTGCAAGCCGTCGCCCGGTTCTGAGAATGGCGTGACCCTGCCCGCCGCATCGACGCTGACGATGCGCCGCTGCGGGATGCTGCCGAGGAAGAATCGTCGGGATGCGCCATCCCAGGCGATGCCTTCCGGGATGAAATCACGGTCGGCGATCTCGAACGCGACGGGCGCGTCCGCGATCCTCGGCAGCTGCGCTTCGAGGGTCGCGTAGGCCTTGCGGAAGCCGGCGTCGTCCCAGATCGCATCGAATCCCATGGCGCGGGTGGGAAGGAAGCCCTTGCCGATGACCGCGAGCTTCCCAAGGCTCGCGACTGCGTCGGCCTTGTCGCCGACGCGAGCCTGGAATGCCGCGAGGTAGTAGTACAGCGTCGGCTCGTTGGGGCGTTCCGCCAGCAGGCGCTGGATGCTGGCGATGGTCGCGCGGGCATCATCGGCCTGGGCGAGGGCCGGGGAGAGCGCGAAGCCGAAGGTGAGGGCGGCGAAGAGGCGAAATCCCATGGCGGCATTCTAGGCACTCACGCGCGCCCCCGCTGTATGGCCTGCCCGGAAGAAGCGGCGGCGTCGGCCGCGATATCGCGGAACATCAGCATCCGGCCGATCTGCGCGGAGGAGGCGCCGGCGAAACCGCTCTCGGGCATGAACTCCTTCGGGTTGCGGAAGGTGCCGAAGACGATGTCCCAAAAGGGCAGGTCGGAGTAGTTGTAGCGATGGATGCCGCGCGCGTGATGCAGGCTGTGGCTCTCCGGCCGCTGCACGACATACCCGAGCCATTGCGGCGTGCGGATGTTGGTGTGCTGGATGCTGGCCAGGAACATCGTCGCGTAGAGGTAGTAGGTGACGGCCTTGGCCGGCAGGCCGAGGATCGTCAGCGCCATGCTGCTGAAGAAGGTGAACCCGAGGGTGTCGAGGGGGCTGAAATAGAAGGCGCCGAAGATGTCCATGCGCTCCGCGCTGTGGTGCATCTGGTGAAAGCCGCGCCACAGCCACTGGGTCTCGTGCATCGCGCGATGCCAGGCGTAGACGAAGAGCTCGAAGAGCAGCACGCCGAGGGCTGCCGCGGCGAAGGGATCCACGGCCTGCAGGTCGAAGAGCTGGAGATTCGCGAGGGTGTCTCCCCAGAGCAGGGGCAGGTAGCTCGACAGGAAGAAGTAGCCGGCGAACACGACCAGCGCCCGCGTGCGCCAGCCGCGCACCTTCGGCAGGGGGCGAGCCGGGAACAGCGCCTCGAGCAGGATCAGGGCGGCATAGATGCCGAGGACGGCAAGCGAGATGGGGTCGAGCAGGATCTGCAGCGGTGTCGGCATGGGTCTCTCCCGGTTGGCAAGTTGTTGTTTGCCCAAGGCGCTTGTATCGTCCGGGGCGCCGGGGAGCGTTGCTTGAAGCGACCCTAATCTTTGCCTAACGATTCGATAACGATGGCCGCCAGCAAGTACCGGGTCAGCGAATACCTCATAGATACCACTCGTTTCCGGATCAGTCGCGGTGATATCGCCGTGGCCGTGGAGCCCAGGGTGTTCGACCTGCTCGTGCACCTGATCCGGCATCGCGACCGGGTGCTGACGCGCGAGGAGCTGTTCGAGGCGGTCTGGGAAGGCCGGGAGGTCTCGGACGCGACGCTCAGCAACCACGTGAAGAGCGCGCGGCGGGTACTGGGCGACAACGGCGAGTTGCAGCAGACGATCCAGACGGTGCGCGGCCGCGGCTACCAGTTCATCGCGCCGGTCGAGGAGGTCGGTGAGGGCGTCCGGGGTCCCGGCGCCGAGCGCCGCGACGGCGAGCCCGATCCGTTGCCGTCGACGAGCCTGCCGCCTGCGCCCCGTACTTCGTGGTCCCGGCATCTCTTGGTCGCCGTCGCGCTCCTGTTGCCGCTCGCCGCGTTCCTCGGCTGGCGCCTGCCCGGCAGCTCCCTGCAGGAGCCGGTCGCCAACCGGCCCTACGTACTCGCCGTGCCGTTCGGCGTCTCGGACAACGCCACGGCGATGCACCGGACCTTCGCGGACCAGTTGTCGCGCGAAGTCGTCGACAACCTGCGCAAGATATCGGGGCTGCGGGCCGTGCCCCAGGCGTCGGCCTTCGAGTTCCGCAAGGACAAGACGCGCGCGCACATTGAAGATCTGCTGCCGGATGTCGAATACGTGCTCGACGGGGAAGTGAGCGTGGGCCCCGACGGCACCTTGCGCATCAACCCTCGCCTGACCGACCTGCGCAAGGACCTCGACGTCTGGAGCAGCCCGTTCACGCTGCACGTCGACAACGAGAACTTCTTCGAGACAGCCGCCGGGATTGCCACAGCCGTTGCGGGCGCCCTGAAAGTGGCCATCCTGCAGGACGAACAGCGCGCGCTGGCCGAAGTGCCGAACAACCCCAGGGCCTATGAACCGTATGCCGCGGGCTGGCGCGAAATGGAACGGTTCACCTACGAATCGATGAAGCACGCGGTCGAGCTGTTCGACCGTGCGATCGCGCTCGATCCGGATTTCCTCGCCGCCTGGCACGCGAAAAGCGATGCGCTGCGCTCGATCTTCACCTACTTCGAACCTCCGATCGAACTGCTGCCGCAGGTGAAGGCCTCGCTCGAGGCCGTGCTCGCGCGCGACCCGGGCTCGGCGCGCGCGCTGTCCTCGCTCGGCCTGACGCAGGTGATGGCGTGGCAGTGGAAAGAAGGTTGGGAAAACCTGGGCAAGGCGCGGGCGCTCGATGCGAGCCTTGCGACGACGGAGCTGGGCTTCGCGCTCTACTTCTCCGCGCTCGGCGAGAAGGCAAAGGTCAGGGAGGCGCTCGCCCGGGCCAATGCACTCGACCCGCTCAATACCGAACTCGCCGACTGGGGCAACTGGGCGCTGTTCATGGTCGGCGAACAGGAAGCGTCGCGGGAGTGGGGCGAAAAGCAGATGCGCCAGCATCCCGACAACGGCTTCGTCTTCTGTGGATCAGGCGTTTCGGCCTACCTGCGGGGCGACACGGCGCAAGCCGTGGCCCTGCTCGAACGGTGCGTGGACCTGGCGGACCGCGCGCCGGTGGCGCTGATCATGCTGGCGCAGGGCTACGGCTACGCGGGGCAGAAGGAGAAGGTGTTGCCGCTGCTCGAGGAAGCCGAGCGCGAACAGATCTACATGTGCCCCTACGAAACCGCCGTGGCGCACCTTTCGCTCGGCGACGAAGCGAATCGGGCGAGGGCGGTCGATCTGCTGGCCGACGCCGTCGGCAAGCGCTCCAACTGCCTGATCTTCCTGCGCAGCGACCCGCGGATGAAGGTCCTTCGCGATGATCCGCGGCATGCGGGCGACTACGCGAAATTGCTCGCGCTCGTGGGGCTCGATGACGCTTCGTTGAAGGCATACCGCAGGTAGGCATCCAGCAGATCAAGCGCCCGGCAGCCGCTTTGCCAGCACTGTCTGCATGCTCCGTCGGCCATCGACGATCATGGTGGAGGCGGGGGGAATCGAACCCCCGTCCGCAAGTCCTAGACTCCAGGATCTACGTACGTAGCTCTCTCATTGGTTCTCGCCTCACGCTACCCGAGGAGCAGGGAAGACGCTCGGCCAGCAGACGGTGTCTCTTAGCAAACCCACCCCGTCGCACGGTGGATCGCGATCCTGTGAGCGCGTCCCCTGGTTCACCGGCACAGGCACCGAGTGGTCAGGGGTTAGGCGGGGTTAAGCCGCCAGAGCGTAGTTGTCGTCGTTGGCAACTAAGTTTTTGCACAGTGATTAACGAGGGCCATGCGCCTCGGTACGCCCCTGAAGGTTCGCAACCCACGTCGAAACCGGTCGCCCCCATCAGGTACCCGGTCAGTATAGCCGATCAGGCGGAATTCAAGGTCCGCGGGCGCGCCGGGCCGGATCGAGCGCCGCGACGAGGGGATAGAGCGTCCGCAGCAGCGGCAGATCGAGCCTGAGTTCCGCCGCCTTGGCCGCGGCGTAGCCCAGCGTTTCGTGCACTTCGAGCGGGCGGCCGTTGTCGATGTCCTGCAGCGACGACATGCGGTGATCGGGCGCCGTCGCGCGATAGCGCGCCCCGAGGGCGGTCACGGCCGCGACGGCGTCTGCGTCGCTGTCACGCGTGATGCTCGCGACGGGCAGCACGGATTCGTCGGTGATGGCGATGCCGAGCGCCTGAGCGAGGCGCGCCGTTTCGCGCACGAGGCGCACGATGACGAGCGCCGAGTCCGGGTCGGAGAGGAAGCGCCAGGTCGGCAGCCGCGTGGTCACCGACACCGCCATGAGCCCGGTCCAGGCGCAGAACTTCGACCACTCGCGCGACAGCACCTCGCCCGATTGCACGCAGCGCACGCCCGCGGCGTCGATTTCGTGCGCGATGCGTCGCGTGCGTTCGCTGGTATCGGAAGGCAGCTCGCCGAGAACCACGTTGACGTTGCGGGTGAACAGCACCTCGCCGCCCGCAAGGAGCTCGGCGCTGGTGTCGGCGAGGGCGCCGAGCACGCGCGCGGCACCGAAGGCCTGCGCGAGTATTTCGTTCTTGCCGGGACCGTTCTGGATGGAGAACGCCGTGTCGAAGCTGGCGTGGCGCAGTGCCGCGAGCGCCGCGGCGGTGCCGGGCGTCTTGGTGGCGACGATCAGCACACGCGCACCGCCGAGCGTCGCCGGGTCGCGCACGACGGGCACGGGTACCTTGAACCCGGCGAGCCCGCGGATGACGACGCCGTCGCGCTCGATCTGCGCGGCGCGCTCGCCGCGGGCGAGCAGGGCGACGGCATGGCCCGCGCGCGCCAGGTGCGCGCCGAGCACCGAACCGATCGCGCCCGCACCGAGGATGGCGTAGTCGGCCCGTTCCACGCTCAGCCCCGCTTGAGGAACCGCACCTTGTCGCGCTGCCAGTCGCGATCCTTCTCGGTGGCCCGCTTGTCGTGCTGCTTCTTGCCTTTCGCGAGGCCGATGTCGAGTTTTGCGCGGCCGCCTTTCCAGTGCAGGTCGAGCGGCACGATCGTGTAGCCGCGGCGCTCGACGGCGCCGACGAGGTGGTCGATCTCGCTGCGCGAGAGCAGGAGCTTGCGCGTGCGGGTGGGGTCCGCATGCACATGGGTCGAGGTCGTATTGAGCGGCGTCACGTGCGCACCGATCAGGAAGGCCTCGGCATTCCGGAGGTAGACATACGCCTCGGTGAGGTTCGCGCGCCCCGCGCGCATCGCCTTCACCTCCCAGCCCTCGAGCGAGAGCCCCGCCTCATAGCGGTCCTCGATGAAGTAGTCGAAGCGCGCCTTGCGGTTTTCCGCAATCGGCTTGTCGGGTTTCTTTTCCTTTGCCACGCCGTATTGTAGACAATTGCGCCATGCGGGAACTGACACGCGCGGCGCTCATCGGCAAGTCGCCCGACCTGATCTACGCGCTGATCAATGACATCGAGGCCTACCCCGAGTTCGTGCCCTGGTGCACGCGGGCCGTGGTCGAGTCGCGCGGCGAGCGCGAGATCGTCGCCACGCTCGGGGTGCGCCGCGGGCCGCTGAGCACCGAGTTCACGACGCGCAATACGCTCGAACCGGGGCGCAGCGTCGCCATGGAACAGCTGCGCGGGCCGTTCAGCATGCTGCGGGGCCTCTGGACGCTCACGCCCATCGGGGACGCGGGCACACGGATCGAACTCACCTTGCGCTTCGCCTTCGCCAACCGGCTGACAGCCGCGGTGTTCGAGCCGATGTTCGAGGAAACGGCCGGCTCGCTGGTGGACGCGTTTGTCGCCCGCGCCCGCGCGGTCGCACCATGACGGGCGGTGGCGTGAAGCGCTGCACCGTCGCCTACGCGCTCCCGGATGCACAGTGGCGCTGGCCGCTCGAACTGCCGGAACACGCCACGGTGGCCGATGCCCTGGCCGCGGCGCGGCTCGCCGCAGGCGACGCGCCGGTGCTGCCCTGGGACAGCGCCCCGGTCGGCATCTTCGGCGCGGTGTGCGCGCGCGAGTTCGTGTTCGCCGACGGCGATCGCATCGAGATCCATCGCCCGCTCGCGGTGGATCCGCGGGCGGCGAGGCGGGAGCGGGTTTCCCGGAAGAGGCGAAAATAGTGGGAGGCGGGCCGGAGGGAGAGCGGCCAGCCACGCGCAACTCGCAACCCGCCGACCCGCCGTCTATGTTTCCGGCGACTCGACAGCGGCCTTGGGTGTGGCCGGCACCGCGGGCGCCGGCGTGGCCGGCACGTAGACTGGCGCGGCCACGTTCACCTTTTCGATGCGTGCGACCTTGTCGCCCTCGAACCAGACCGAGACGCGGCGCTTTTCCGCATTGCGGATGCGCCCGCGCTTCATGATGTAGAGGTAGTCCCAGCGGTTCTCGTTGAAGGCGTCGGGCACCATCGGCGTGCCGAGGAGGTAGCGCACCTGGCTGCGCGTCATGCCTTCCTTCAACTGTGCGATGGCATTCGGGTCGAGGTAATTGCCCTGCTGGATGTTCATCCGGTAGACGCAGCCCGCCGTGAGGCCGGCGGCAACGAGGGCGAGTGCGGCGAGCCGCGCGATTCGGTTCAAGGGTGGTTGCCTGGTGTGCATATGGGGGATAATCGGCGAATCATAACCGGGAGCGCTTGATTTGGAAGGCAAAGATCTGCGCAAGGCCGGGCTCAAGGTGACCCTGCCCCGCCTCAAGATCCTCGAGATCCTCGAGAACGGCACGACGCGGCACCAGAGTGCGGAGGCGATCTACAAGCAGCTGCTCGAGTCGAACGAGGACATCGGGCTCGCCACGGTGTACCGCGTGCTCACCCAGTTCGAGGCGGCAGGCCTCGTGGTGCGCCATCATTTCGAGAACGGCATGGCCGTGTTCGAGCTGAACGAGGGAACGCACCACGACCATATCGTGTGTCTTGACTGCGGCAAGGTCGAAGAGTTCATGGATAGCGGCATCGAGGAGCGGCAGACGGCGGCGGCGAACCGGCTCGGGTTCGAGGTCCGCGACCACTCACTTATTCTTTACGGGCACTGCCGCCGTGCGAACTGCCCGTCGCGCAAGCCCTAGCATTTCGCGCGCGTGCTCGCGCGCCTTGTCGGTGATTTCCACGCCGCCGAGCATCCGCGCGATTTCCTCGACGCGCGCGTCGGGCTCGAGGACGACGAGCTGGGTGCGGGTGGTCTTGCCGTCCGTCAGCTTGCTCACCCGCAACTGGTGATGGCCCTGCGAGGCCACTTGCGGCAGGTGGGTGACGCACAGCACCTGGCCGCGATCGCCGAGCGCGCGCAGTTCTCCGCCGACGATCTCGGCCACCGCGCCGCCGACGCCCGCGTCCACTTCATCGAAGATCATGCAGCGGCCCTCGCGGCCCGCCCGGGCCACTTGCACCGCGAGTGACAGCCGCGCGAGCTCGCCGCCGGAGGCGACCTTGGCGAGCGGCCGCAACGGCTGGCCGGGGTTCGCCGTGACCCGGAACTCGATCTGGTCGAGGCCGTGAGGCGCGGGCTCGGGCGAGTCGAGCGGCGAGACGTCGATCTGGAAGCGCCCGCCCGCCATCCCGAGCGCCTGCATGCGCTGCGTGATTTCCTTCGACAGCGCCTTCGCGGTAGCCGTGCGCCGCGAAGAGAGCTGGCCGGCGCGGGTGCGCCAGGCGGCGAGCGCCTCGGCCTGTTCCTTGCGCAGCGTGACGAGCTGCGTGTCGGCGTGTTCGAGGCTGCCGAGTTCCTCGCGCAGTTGCGCGAGCCGCGCAGGCAGCTCGGCCGCGGCGATGCGGTGCTTGCGGGCGAGGTCCTCGAAGGCGGCGAGCCGCCGCTCCACCTCGCCCTGGCGACTCGTGTCGTGGTCGAGGGTCTCGGTGTAGTGGGACAGTTCGCGCGCGGCCTCGCGCAGGTTGATCAGCGCTTCCTCCACCATCGGCGCGATGCCGCCGAGGCGCGGGTCGTGTACGCCCGCCGCCTTGAGCGCGGCGAGGGCGCGGCTGGTCGATGCGTGGGCGTTGTTCTCCTCGGCTTCGTACAGCAGTGCGATCGCCTCCTGCGCGGCTTCCACCAGCCGGCCGCGGTTGGCGAGCCGCGTGCGCTCTTCGGCCAGCTGCGCGAGCTCGCCGTCCTTCATGTCCAGCGCCTCGAGTTCGCGCACCTGGAATTGCACGAGTTCGGCGCGCGCATCGCGATCGTGCACGCGGCTTTCGAGGTCGAGCGTGCGGTTCAGCAGGTTGAGCCACACGCGCTGCAGGCCGGACACTTCACCCGCGAGGGCTTCGAGGCCGCCTGAGGCATCGAGCAGCTCGCGTTGCGAGGCCGGGCGCACGAGCGACTGGAATTCGTGCTGGCCGTGGATGTCGACCAGCAGCACGCCGACCTCGCGCAGCAGTTGCACCGGCACCGACTGGCCGTTGAGGTAGGCGCGGCTGCGGCCGTCGCTCGCGACGACGCGGCGGATCGTGAGCTCGTCGCCGACGTCGATCGATTGCTCGCGCAACAGGCGCACGAGCGCGCCCGCGGGGTCGCCGAGGTCGAAGCTCGCGCTCACTTCGGTGCGCTCGGCGCCGTGGCGCACGACCTCGGCGCCCGCGCGGCCACCGGACAGCAGCTGCAGGGCGTCGACGATGATCGACTTGCCGGCCCCGGTTTCACCCGTGAGCACGGTGAGGCCGGGGCGGAACTCGATCTCCGCCGCGTCGATGATCGCCAAATCCCGGATCTGCAGGTGCGTCAGCATGTCGGTGTCACCGCTGGTGGGCGTGGCCGCCGCGGCCCCAGTGCAACTTCGAGCGCAGCAGGCGGTAGTAGTCGTAACCCTTCGGGTGCAGCAGGCGCACCGCGAGCTCGGATGCAGCGACGGCGAGCCGGTCGCCGACGAGCAGGTCGGCGAGCACGATGCCGTCCACCGAGACGTGCGCGCGGGTGCCGGGCCGGTCGATGAGCCGGAACTCGACGACCGAACGGCGGGAAATCACGATCGGCCGGTCGGACAGCGTGTGCGGGCAGATCGGCGCCACGACCACGACATCGAGCTGCGGCGCGACGATCGGGCCGCCGCAGGAGAGGGCGTAGGCGGTCGAGCCGGTGGGGCTCGCCACCACGACGCCGTCGGCACCGTGGGAATTGACGAAATGGCCGTCGATCCAGGATTCGAAATCGAGCATGCGGCCGGTCTCGTGCTTCTGCATCACGATGTCGTTGAGCGCGAGCTGCGTCAGCCGCTCGCCGCCCGCGCGGTCGAGGCGCGCCTCGAGCAGCGGCCGCTCGTCGATATCGCAGTCCCCGGCGAGCGCCGCGTCGATCGAGGCGGTGATGTCCTGCGGCAGCACGTCGGTGAGGAAGCCGAGCCGCCCGCGGTTGATGCCGAGGAGCGGCACGCCGCGGTGCGCGACCAGGCGGGCGGCGTACAGCAGGGTGCCGTCCCCGCCGATCGCGAGCACGAGTTCGGCTCGCTCGGCGAGCTCGGGTTCGGCGACCCGCTCGATCGAGGCGGCGGCGGGGTGGAATGCGGTGGCTTCCGCATCGGCGGCGACGAGCGTGGCGATGCCCCGCGCCGCGAGGTGGGCGGCCGCGATGGTGGCGCTTTCCGCAACGCGCGGGTCCGAAAAACGGCCGACCAGGGCAAAGGTTCGAGGGGCGCTGGGCATGCATCACCGGGCCATGGCAATGCGGCCCTTTTTAACATGCGGCGACGGTCGGGCCAACGAGGGGATAGTGCACCGATTGCACGCTTTTGCGATCTCCGCTAGCGTGGATCGGCATGGCGCAAGAGCAACGGGACGAGCCGCTGGGCGAACGCGCGCAGCAACTGCTGCGGGTGCTGGTCGAGAGCTATATCCGCGACGGCCAGCCCGTCGGGTCGCGCGCTCTGTCGCGCGACTCCGGGCTCGCGCTGAGCTCCGCGACCATCCGCAACGTGATGGCCGACCTCGAGGCGCTCGGATTCGTCGCCTCGCCGCATACCTCGGCCGGCCGCATCCCGACCGACAAGGGCTACCGTTTCTTCGTCGATTCGCTGCTCAAGGTGCAGCCGCTCGGCACGGCCGACGTCGCCGAGATGAACCGCGAGCTGGCGTCCGGCAGCGACGACACCAAGACGCTGGTCGCCGCGGCCTCGCGCCTGCTGTCGAGCGTCACCCATCTCGCGGGGGTCGTCACGCTGCCGCGCGCGCAGGTTCAGGCGGTCTCCCAGGTCGAATTCGTGGGGCTTTCCGAGAACCGCATCCTCGTGATCATGGTCTTCAACGACCGCGAGGTGCAGAACCACATCATCCAGGCGGGGCGCCATTTTTCGCCGGACGAGCTGAAGCGGGCCGCGAACTTCCTGACCGAGCAGTTCCGCGGCCGGACCCTGTCGCAGGGACGGCAGGAAATCCTGCGGCAGCTGAAGGAAACGCGCGAGCACCTTAACGAGGTCATGGGCAGCGCGATCTCGGTCGCCCAGCAGGTGTTCAGCGCCGCCGAGGGCGGCCAGCTCGAGTACGTGATTGCCGGCGAAACGAACCTGATGGGCGTCGCGGAACTGGCGAGCGTCGAGCGCCTGCGGCGGCTTTTCGAGGCGTTCAACGAGAAGCGTGACTTCCTGCACCTGCTGGACCAGAGCCTCAAGGCCGATGGCGTGCGGATCTTCATCGGCCACGAGTCGGGCTTCCAGATCCTCGACGATTGCAGCGTCGTCACGGCGCCTTATTCCGCCGACAATGAAGTGGTCGGGGTGCTCGGGGTGATCGGCCCCACGCGCATGGCCTACGAGCGGGTGATCCCGATCGTCGATCTCACGGCCAAATTGCTCGGCGCGGCCTTGAATTCCCGCCGCTGAGCCCCCATAACGGGCGCGAAGCCGTAACTAATTGATTCGAGGAAGGTATTGATGGCCGAAGCGGACACCGGTACGCCGGAAGCGGCTGCGCCCCAGAACGGCGCGGCGGGCGGGATTTCGATCGGGGAGCTGCAGGCGCAGCTCGAAGCGGCGGAAACCCGCGCGAAGCAGAGCCACGACCAGTTCCTGCGCAGCGTCGCGGAAATGGAAAACGTGCGCAAGCGCGCGCAGCGCGACATCGAGGCGGCCAACCGTTACGGGCTCGAGCGCTTTGCGCAGGAGCTGCTGCCGGTGAAGGAGGGCCTCGATCTCGCAGTCGAGAATGCCCCGACCGCCGATCGCGACAGCCTCGCGGCGGGCCAGCTCGCCACCCAGCGACTGCTGGCGAAGGCCTTCGAGCGGCTCGGCATCGTCGAATTGAACCCCGTGGGCGAACCCTTCGACCCGACGCAGCACGAGGCGATGCTGGCGCAACCCTCGGCGACCGCCGAGCCCGACTCGGTGCTCACCGTCGTCCAGCGCGGCTACGCGCTCAACGGCCGGTTGCTGCGCCCGGCCCGGGTGATTGTCGCCAAGGCGCCGGGCGAGGCGGCTTGATTCGGCACGGGAGGGTCCCCATCTAGGGGACAGGATTTTCAGCCAACGATTCGCGGAGACAGACATGGGCAAGGTAATCGGCATCGACCTCGGCACGACCAATTCGTGCGTTGCGGTCATGGAAGGCGGCAAGGCGCGCGTGATCGAGAACAGCGAGGGCGATCGCACGACCCCGTCCATCGTCGCGTTCACCAAGGACGACGAGGTGCTGGTCGGCCAGTCGGCCAAGCGCCAGGCGGTCACCAACCCGCAGAACACGCTGTTCGCGGTCAAGCGCCTGATCGGCCGCAAGTTCGGCGACCAGGTCGTCCAGAAGGACGTCGGCATGGTCCCCTACCGGATCGTGAAGGCGGACAACGGCGATGCCTGGGTCGAGGCCCACGGCAAGAAGATGGCGCCGCCGGAAGTCTCCGCGCGCGTCCTCATGAAGATGAAGAAGACCGCGGAGGACTATCTCGGCGAGGAAGTCACCGAGGCCGTCATCACGGTGCCCGCGTATTTCAACGACTCGCAGCGCCAGGCGACCAAGGACGCCGGCCGCATCGCGGGCTTGACAGTGAAGAGGATCATCAACGAACCGACCGCGGCCGCGCTCGCCTACGGCCTCGACAAGGACGGGGGCGATCGCAAGATCGCCGTGTACGACCTCGGCGGCGGCACCTTCGACGTCTCGATCATCGAGATCGCCGCGGTCGACGGCGAGCGCCAGTTCGAGGTGCTCTCGACCAACGGTGACACCTTCCTCGGCGGCGAGGACTTCGACCTCAAGATCATCCATTTCCTCGCGGACGAGTTCCTGAAGGAATCCGGCGTCGATGTGCGCAAGGATCCGCTCGCGATGCAGCGCCTGAAGGAAGCGGCCGAGAAGGCGAAGATCGAGCTGTCCTCGAGCCAGCAGACCGACATCAACCTGCCGTACATCACGGCCGACGCCTCGGGCCCGAAGCACCTGAACATCAAGCTCACGCGCGCGAAGCTCGAGTCGCTGGTCGAGGATCTCGTCAAGCGCACGATCGACCCCTGCAAGGTCGCGCTCAAGGACGCGGGCCTGTCGGCCTCGGAAGTCTCCGAGGTGATCCTGGTCGGTGGCCAGACGCGCATGCCGCTCGTGCAGAAGTACGTGAAGGACTTCTTCGGCAAGGAGCCGCGCAAGGACGTCAATCCCGATGAGGCGGTCGCGGTCGGCGCTTCGATCCAGGCGGGCGTGCTCGCCGGCGAAGTGAAGGACGTGCTGCTGCTCGATGTGACGCCGCTGTCGCTCGGCATCGAGACGCTCGGCGGCATCATGACCAAGCTGATCGAGAAGAACACCACGATCCCCACGAAGACCTCGCAGGTGTTCTCGACCGCCGACGACAACCAGACGGCCGTCACGATCCACGTGCTGCAGGGCGAGCGCGACCGGGCGGGCGACAACAAGTCGCTCGGCAAGTTCGACCTGTCGGACCTGCCGCCGGCGCCGCGCGGCATGCCGCAGGTCGAGGTCACCTTCGACATCGACGCGAACGGCATCCTGCACGTGTCGGCGAAGGACAAGGCCACCGGCAAGGAGCAGAAAATCGTCATCAAGGCCTCGAGCGGCCTCACCGAGGACGAGATCAAGCGCATGGTGCGCGACGCCGAGGCGCACGCCGAGGAAGACCGCAAGTTCCGCGAGCTCGTCGAGACGCGCAACCGCGCCGAGCAGATGATCCACGCCGTCGAGAAGTCGCTCGCCGACCTCGGCGAGAAGGTCGATGCCGGCGAGCGCGCCAAGGTCGAGTCGGCGCTGTCCGACCTGCGTGCCGCGCTCAAGGGCGACGACAAGGCGGCGATCGACAAGAAGCTCGAGGCGCTCGGCCAAGCGTCGGCCGCGATCGCGCAGCAGGCCTATGCCGCGTCGGAAGGCGCCGCGGCCGGCGACGCCGCGGGCGCGGGCGATGGCGCTGCCCCGGGCGATGCGCCCAAGGGTGCCGAGGGCGATGTCGTCGACGCCGAGTTCGAGGAAGTGAAGGACAAGGGCCGCAAGGCGTCGTAAGAGGCGGCCCATCGGGACCGATCCGGCCGCCGCGTGCCCACGGGTGCGCGGCGGCTTTGGTGTACGAGCAGGAAACGCATGTCGAAACGCGACTATTACCAGGTGCTCGGGGTAGCGAAGAACTCGGGTGAGGCCGACATCAAGAAGGCCTACCGCCGCCTCGCGATGAAATTCCACCCCGACCGCAACCCGGGCGACAAGGAGGCCGAGGAGAAATTCAAGGAGGCGAAGGAAGCCTACGAGGTTCTCTCCGATGCCCAGAAGCGCGCGACCTACGACCAGTTCGGCCATGCAGGCATCGACGCCGCACGCCAGGGCGGCGGGCCGGGTGGGGCAGGGGGTTTCCATCCCGGGGACGCATTCGGCGACGTCTTCGGCGACGTGTTTGGCGACATCTTCGGCGGTGGCCGCCGCGGCGGCGGGCGGTCCCAGGTCTATCGCGGCGCCGACCTGCGCTACGGTCTCGAACTCGACCTGCACGAGGCGGTCTTCGGCAAGTCGGTGGAGGTCGAGATCCCGAAACTCGCCGAGTGCGAGACCTGCCACGGCAGCGGCGCGGCGAAGGGCTCCACCCCGGTGACTTGCGAGACCTGCCACGGCAGCGGCCAGGTGCGCATCTCGCAGGGCTTCTTCCAGCTGCAGCAGGCCTGCCCGAAGTGCCGTGGCAGCGGCAAGATCATCAAGAATCCCTGCGATACCTGCCTCGGGCAGGGGCGCGTGCGGCGCGTGAAGAAGCTCTCGGTCAAGGTGCCAGCCGGTGTCGACACGGGCGACCGTATCCGCCTCGGCGGGGAGGGCGAAGCCGGCCGCAACGGCGGGCCGCCGGGCGACCTCTACGTCGAGGTCACGGTCAAGGAGCACCCGATCTTCGAGCGCGACGGCGCACACCTGTCCTGCGAAGTCCCGATCGGCTTCGCGACGGCGGCCCTCGGCGGCGCCGTCGAAGTGCCGACGCTCGACGGCCATGTATCGCTCAAGATTCCCGCCGAGACGCAGTCGGGGCGCGTCTTTCGCCTGCGGGACAAGGGCGTCAAGCCCGTGCGCGGCGGCGCGCGGGGTGACCTGTTCTGCCGCGTCGTGGTAGAAACGCCGGTAAAACTCACCGCGGAGCAGCGCGAGCTCGTGAAGCGCCTCGACGAGTCCCTGCGGCAGGGCGGCCAACGGCACACGCCGCGCGAGAAATCCTTCTTCGAGGGCGTGAAGAGCTTCTTCACGGGTGACGCTTGACGCGGGTCGTCATCGTCGGCGGTTCCGGCCGCATGGGCCGTGCGCTGGTGGCCAATGCCGCCGCCTGCAGCGTGGAGGCAAGCGCCGTGGTCGCCTCGGCACGCAGCGCGGCCGTGGGCCAGGACGCGGGCGAGATGGCCGGCGTGCGCCGCATCGGCGTGCCTGTCACGAGCAACCTCGGCGCTGCGCTCGCGGGCGCGCAGGCGGTGATCGATTTTTCATCTCCGCAGGCGGCGCGCGATCACGTGGACCAGTGCGCGCTCGCGCGCGTGCCGCTGGTGCTCGGCACCACGGGCCTGCCCGAGGGCATCGAGGCGGACCTCGCCCGCGCGGCGCAGCGCATCCCGCTGCTCGTTGCGCCGAACACGAGCCTCGGTGTCACGCTGCTGCTCGATCTCGTGCGCCGCGCCGCGGCGGCGCTGCCGGACGAGTTCGACGTGTCGGTCGTCGAGGCGCATCACCGGGCGAAGAAGGACGCACCGTCCGGGACGGCGCTGGCGCTCGGCCGCGCGGTATCGGCGGAACGCCAGGGCACCGTCGACTACGCGGTGGTGCGTGGCGGGGACCTCGTGGGCGAGCACACGGTGCGCTTCCTCGCGTCGGGAGAAGAGTTGTCGCTCGGCCACCGGGCGACGGACCGGGCGATTTTCGCCCGCGGGGCGCTCCGGGCAGCCGTCTGGCTCGCCGCACAGCGGCCGGGGCAGTACACCATGCGGGACGTGCTTGGAATAAAATCAGTAAGTTAGACTGGAAATCGCAAAGCCATCTCAGTTTCGGTGGAGAACTCTGCAGCCCGATTTCGCATGGACACCCCGGGCCGTGGACCTTAAACTTTGCGCGTAATCCGATTGTCGGGTTAGTCCGTGCAAGGCGGGAGGCAGTTCGAAAGAACTCCTCCCGCTTTGTGCATGTGAGCAGGGGAAAGATTTGGTGAGCGTACCCGCAGTACTGGCGCTGGCGGATGGAACGATCTTCCGCGGCCAGTCCATCGGAGCCAAGGGCAATACCACCGGCGAAGTTGTTTTCAATACCGCGATGACGGGTTACCAGGAGGTCCTCACCGACCCCTCCTATTCGCGCCAGATCGTCACTTTCACTTATCCGCACATCGGCAACACGGGCACGACGCCGGAAGACCTCGAGTCGGCGCTCGTCCACGCATCCGGCCTCGTGATCCGCGACCTGCCGCTCGCCGCCTCGAGCTGGCGCGCAGTCGACACACTCTCCGAATTCCTCGAACGCTCGAAGACGGTCGCCATCGCCGGCATCGACACGCGCAAGCTGACGCGCATCCTGCGCGAGCGCGGCGCACAGGCCGGCTGCATCATGACCGGCGAGAAGATCGATCCCGCGACCGCGGTGCGCGCCGCCGGCAAGTTCCCCGGCTTGAAGGGCATGGACCTCGCGAAGGTCGTCAGCACCAAGCGCAGCTACCAGTGGAACGAAGGTTCGCTGTGGGACGCGTCGGGGCAGCGTGCGCTGCGCGCGCACCAGCGCCTGCACGTCGTCGCCTACGATTTCGGCGTGAAGCGCAACATCCTGCGCATGCTCGCCGACCACGGCTGCCGCATGACGGTGGTGCCGGCGCAGACCAGCGCCGAGGAAGTGCTCGCGCTCGCGCCGGATGGCGTGTTCCTCTCGAACGGTCCCGGCGACCCCGAGCCCTGCAGCTACGCCATCGAAGCGGTGCGCCGCCTGCTCGAGACCGACCTGCCGGTCTTCGGCATCTGCCTCGGGCACCAGCTGCTCGGCCTCGCCTGCGGCGCGAGCACGCTCAAGATGAAATTCGGCCACCGCGGCGCGAACCACCCGGTCCAGGAACTCGATACGGGCCGGGTGATGATCACGAGCCAGAACCACGGGTTTGCGGTCGACGAAGCGACGCTGCCCGCGAACGTGCGCGCGACGCACCGTTCGCTGTTCGACGGCACGCTGCAGGGGCTCGAGTGGGTCGACAAGCCCGTGTTCGGCTTCCAGGGGCATCCGGAGGCGAGCCCCGGGCCGCACGACATGCGGCCGCTCTTCCAGCACTTCTCCCAGCTCATGGTGCGGCGCCTGCAGAACCAGCTGCGCCAGCGGGTGTCCTGACATGCCGAAGCGCACCGACATCCAGAGCATCCTGATCATCGGCGCCGGTCCCATCGTGATCGGCCAGGCCTGCGAATTCGACTACTCCGGCGCCCAGGCCTGCAAGGCACTGCGCGAGGAAGGCTACCGGGTCATCCTCGTGAACTCGAACCCGGCCACGATCATGACCGACCCGGAGATGGCGGACGCCGTCTACATCGAGCCGGTCAACTGGCGCACCGTCGCGCGCATCATCGAGAAGGAGCGGCCCGACGCGCTGCTGCCCACGATGGGTGGCCAGACCGCGCTCAATACCGCGCTCGACCTCGACCGCGAGGGCGTGCTCGGCAAGTTCGGCGTCGAGCTGATCGCCGCCTCGCGCGAAGCGATCGACATGGCGGAGGACCGCGAGCGCTTCAGGAACGCGATGCGCGAGATCGGCCTCGAGTCGCCGCGCTCGCACATCGCCAAGAGCCTCGAGGAGGCGCTCGCCGTGGTGGCCGAGGTCGGCTACCCCTGCGTGATCCGCCCCTCGTTCACGCTCGGCGGCTCGGGCGGCGGCATCGCCTACAACCGCGAGGAACTCGAGGCGATCGTGGCGCGCGGCCTCGAGGCTTCGCCGACCAGCGAGGTGTTGATCGAGGAATCGGTCATCGGCTGGAAGGAATTCGAGATGGAGGTGGTGCGGGACCGCAAGGACAACTGCATCATCGTCTGCTCGATCGAGAACCTCGACCCGATGGGCGTGCACACGGGCGACTCGATCACGGTGGCGCCGGCGCAGACGCTCACCGACAAGGAATACCAGCGCATGCGCAACGCCTCGATCGCGGTGCTGCGCAAGATCGGCGTCGACACCGGCGGTTCGAACGTGCAGTTCTCGGTGAACCCCGCCGATGGGCGCATGCTGATCATCGAGATGAACCCGCGCGTGTCGCGTTCCTCGGCGCTCGCGTCCAAGGCGACCGGCTTCCCGATCGCCAAGATCGCCGCCAAGCTCGCGGTCGGCTACACGCTCGACGAGCTCCAGAACGACATCACGGGCGGCGCTACGCCGGCGTCCTTCGAGCCATCGATCGACTACGTGGTGACCAAGATCCCGCGCTTCACCTTCGAGAAATTCCCCGACGCGAACACCCGCCTCACGACCCAGATGAAGTCGGTCGGCGAGGTCATGGCGATCGGCCGCACGCTCGCCGAATCGATGCAGAAGGCGTTGCGAGGGCTCGAGACCGGCCTCGACGGTTTCGTGCCGCAGCTCACGCTGCCGCTTGGCGAGGAAGACGCGGCCCGGCTCGCCTACGAGCTGCGCTCCGCGGGGCCGTCGCGCCTGCTGTACGTCGCCGACGCCTTCCGCGCCGGCTGGACGCTCGAGCGCATCCACGAGCTGTCCTACATCGACCGCTGGTTCCTGGCGCAGGTCGAGGACCTGATCCGCGAGGAGGGCCGCATCCACGAGGGGGGCTTCTACGCCCTCTCCGCCGAGCGCCTGCGCGAGGTGAAGCGCAAGGGCTTCTCCGACAGCCGCCTCGCGACCCTCACCGGCACGAGCGAGAAGGCCGTGCGCGGGCGCCGGCGCGATTTCGGCGTGGTGCCCGTCTACAAGCGCGTCGATACCTGTGCCGCGGAATTCGCCACCACCACCGCGTACCTGTACTCGACCTACGAGGAAGAGTGCGAGGCGGAGCCGACCGCGCGCCGCAAGATCCTGATCCTCGGCGGCGGCCCGAACCGCATCGGCCAGGGCATCGAGTTCGACTACTGCTGCGTGCACGCGGCGCTCGCGCTGCGCGAGGACGGCTTCGAGACCATCATGGTCAACTGCAACCCGGAGACCGTCTCGACCGACTACGACACCTCCGACCGACTGTACTTCGAGCCGCTCACGCTCGAGGACGTGCTCGAGGTGATCGCGAAGGAGCAGCCCGAGGGCGTGATCGTGCAGTACGGCGGGCAGACGCCGCTCAAGCTGTCGCGGGCGCTCGAGGAGGCCGGGGCGCCGATCATCGGCACCTCGCCCGACGCGATCGATGTCGCGGAGGATCGCGAGCGCTTCCAGCAGCTCGTGAAGACCCTCGGCCTCAAGCAGCCGGCCAATGCCACGGCGCGCAACGAGGAGCAGGCCGTGCAGCTCGCGCGCGAAGTGGGCTTCCCGCTCGTCGTGCGGCCCTCGTACGTGCTCGGCGGGCGCGCGATGGAGATCGTGTTCAACGAAGCCGACCTGCGCGCGTACATGACCGATGCCGTGAAGGTCTCGAACGACAGCCCGGTGCTGCTCGACCGCTTCCTCGATGTCGCGACCGAGGTCGACGTGGACGCCGTCTGCGACGGCGAGCACGTGATGATCGGCGGCATCATGGAGCACGTGGAGCAGGCAGGCGTGCATTCGGGCGACTCGGGCTGCTGCCTGCCGCCTAACAGCCTGACGCCGGAGTTGCAGGCGGAGCTGCGCGAGCAGACCACGAAGCTCGCGCTTGCGCTCAAGGTCGTCGGCCTGCTGAACATCCAGTTCGCGATCCAGAACGGCATCGTCTACGTGCTCGAGGTGAACCCGCGCGCGTCCCGCACCGCGCCCTTCGTTTCGAAGGCGACCGGCGTGCCGCTCGCCAAGGTGGGCGCGCGCGTGATGACCGGCCGCAAGCTCGCCGAACTCGGTGTCGCCGAGGTGCGGCCCGCCGGCTATTTCTCGGTCAAGGAAGCCGTGTTCCCGTTCGCGAAATTCCCCGAGTCCGACCCGATCCTCGGCCCCGAGATGAAATCGACGGGCGAGGTGATGGGCACGGGTCGCACCTTCGGCGAGGCCTATGCCAAGGCGCAGGCGGGTTCGGGCGTCACCCTGCCGCGCAGCGGCCTGTGCCTGATCTCGGTGCGCGAGCGCGACAAACCGCGGGCCGTCGAGCTGGCGCGCCGGCTGCAGGAGCGCGGCTTCGAGATCGTGGCGACTTCGGGGACCGCAAAGGTACTCGAGGAAGCGGGCATCGGCTGCCGGCGCGCCAACAAGGTGCGCGAGGGCCGGCCGCATATCGTCGACATGATCAAGAACGACGAGATTGCACTCATCGTCAACACGACCGAAGGCAAGCAGGCCATCCGCGAATCGAACGAGATCCGCCGTGAGGCCGTGCACCGCCGCGTGACCTACTACACCACGCTGAACGGCGCGCTCGCGACCTGCGAGGCGCTCGATCACATCGACGAAGTCGAGGTCAACAGCCTGCAGGAACTGCACCGGGAAGTGCACGCATGAAACGGACACCGATGACCTTGCGCGGCGCGGAGCAGCTGCGGGAGGAACTGAAGCGCCTGAAGTCGGAAGAGCGCCCGCGGGTGATCAAGGCGATCGCCGAGGCGCGCAGCCACGGCGACCTGTCCGAGAATGCCGAATACCATGCCGCGCGCGAACAGCAGGGCTTCATCGAGGGGCGCATCAACGAGATCGAGTCGAAGCTCTCGGCCTGCGAAATCATCGACCCGACGAAGATCTCCGATCCCTCGCGGGTGGTGTTCGGCGCCACCGTCGAGCTCGAGGGCGAGGAGGACGGCAAGCGCGTGACTTATGCGATCGTCGGCGAAGACGAAGCCGACATCCGCGCCGGCCGCATCTCGATCACCTCGCCCATCGCCCGGGCGCTCGTCGGCAAGTCCGAAGGAGACGTGGTCGTGGTGACGGCGCCGGGTGGCAACCGCTCGTTCGAGATCGTCGCGATCCGCTACGTCTGACCGGCAGGGCCTGGGGCGTCCGGGATCACGACCTTCGGGTTGCCGGGGCGCGGCCGGTAGAGCACCGCGACATGGCCGATGCGGGTGACAAGGGCGCTCTGCGTGGCGGCCGCGAGCCGCTCGAGCATCGCGTCGCGGTCGGCGCGCTCCGCGCCACGGACCTTCACCTTGATGAGTTCATGGTCGTGCAGCGCGCGGGCGGTTTCGGCGATCACGCCCTCGGTGAGGCCGTCGCCGCCCACTAGAATGACGGGGTTCAAGGGATGCGCGAGGCCCCGCAGGTGCTTGCGCTGTCTTTCGGTCAGGTCCATCGGTCGATTGTAGGGCAGGAGGCGCATGGCGCGTCGGTCGATAAGCAGTGCGGGCTGGTTGCGCGAGCATTTCACGGACCCGTTCGTGAAGCGCGCGCACGCGGAGGGCTGGCGCTCGACATGGCCGGCCGGGTCTTGAAACCGGGTGGCAGCACCCTCATCAAGACCTTCCGGGGTGCGGGCCTCCAGGAGTTGGTGGCCAGCGCCCGGCGGCAATACGGAAAGGTGGAGTTTGCGCGGCCGGCCGCATCCCGGGCCCGCAGCCCGGAACTTTACCTTCTGGCTAGGGACTACCGGATGGTGTAGCGTGGAAGCCTTGCGCATGAGGTCAACTCCTTGAACGATCTGACGAAAAACATACTGCTGTGGGCCGTGATCGTGGTGGTGCTGCTGGCGGTGTTCAGCCGCTACATGCCCCAGGTCGGCGAGCCCGAGCCGATCCGCTATTCGCGCTTCCTCGACGAGATGAAGAGCGGCAAGCTCGATTCGGTCGTGATCCAGGGCGACACCATCCTCGGGGTCCGCAAGGACAAGTCCCAGTTCAAGACAATCAACCCCGAGACCGACTACTCGGCCCTGATCGGCGCGCTCGACAAGGCGGGCGTCGGCATCGAGGGCCGCGCGCCGCGCCAGCCGAATTTCTTCGCGCAGTTGCTGTTGCAGCTCGCGCCCGCGCTGCTCCTGATCCTCGTGTTCGTCTACATGCTGCGCCAGATGCAGGGCTCGGCCGGCGGGCGGGGCGCGATGTCGTTCGGCAAGAGCCGTGCGCGCCTGCTCGGCGAAGACCAGGTGAACGTGACCTTCGCCGATGTCGCGGGCGTCGAGGAGGCCAAGCAGGAGGTCGGCGAGATCGTCGACTTCCTCAAGGACCCGGGCAAGTTCCAGAAGCTCGGTGGCAAGATCCCGAAGGGCGTGCTGATGGTCGGCAGCCCGGGCACCGGCAAGACCTTGCTCGCGCGCGCCATCGCGGGCGAGGCGAAGGTGCCGTTCTTCACGATTTCGGGCTCCGATTTCGTCGAGATGTTCGTCGGCGTCGGCGCCTCGCGCGTGCGCGACATGTTCGAGCAGGCGAAGAAGCACGCGCCCTGCATCATCTTCATCGACGAGATCGACGCGGTCGGCCGTCATCGCGGTGCGGGCCTCGGCGGCGGCCACGACGAGCGCGAGCAGACCCTGAACCAGCTGCTGGTCGAGATGGACGGCTTCGAGGGCAACGAGGGCATCATCGTCATCGCGGCGACCAACCGCCCGGACGTGCTCGACCCGGCGCTGCTGCGCCCGGGCCGCTTCGACCGCCAGGTCGTCGTACCGCTGCCCGACGTGCGCGGCCGCGAGCAGATCCTGCGCGTGCACATGCGCAAGGTGCCGCTGGGAGACGACGTCAAGCCCGCGCTGATCGCGCGCGGCACGCCGGGCTTCTCCGGCGCCGACCTCGCGAACCTGGTGAACGAGGCGGCGCTGTTTGCCGCGCGCTCGAACAAGCGCACCGTCACGATGGACGAACTCGAGCGCGCCAAGGACAAGATCATGATGGGCGCCGAGCGGCGCTCGATGGTCATGAACGAGAAGGAGAAGCGCAACACGGCCTACCACGAGGCGGGCCACGCGGTGGTCGGCGTGAACCTGCCGGAGCACGACCCCGTCTACAAGGTCACGATCATCCCGCGCGGCCGCGCGCTCGGCGTCACGTTCTTCCTGCCCGAGGAAGACCGCTACAGCTACAGCAAGCAGCGGCTCGAGTCGCAGATCGCGAGCCTCTTCGGCGGGCGCATCGCGGAAGAGCTGGCGTTCGGCCCCGAGGCCGTGACCACCGGCGCCTCGAACGACATCGAGCGCGCCACGGCGCTCGCGCGCAACATGGTCACGAAGTGGGGCCTGTCGGATCGGCTCGGCCCGCTCACGTATGCGGAAGACCAGGGCGAGGTGTTCCTCGGCCGCTCGGTCACCCAGCACAAGCAGGTGTCCGACGAGACCGCGCACGTGATCGACGTCGAGGTGCGGCGCGTGATCGACGAGGCCTATCGCAAGGCGAAGGCCATCCTGGTCGAGAACCGCGACAAGCTCGACGCGCTCGCCGCGGCGCTGATGAAGTACGAGACCATCGACGAAGAGCAGCTGAAGGACATCATGGCCGGCCGCGAGCCGAAGCCGCCGGCCGACTGGGACGACACGCCGCCCGTCGGCAGGCAGCCGCCGTCGAAGCCCGCCGCGGAAGGGCCCGCGGGCGGGACACTCGCTCCCTCTCCTTGAGGCTCGCCTGCGGGTCCCGCACGCTTGACCTGTCGGCTCCCGTCGTCATGGGAGTCGTCAACGTCACCCCCGACTCGTTTTACGATGGCGGCGCGTTCCGGGACGCAGGCGCGGCCCGGGCGCGCATCGACCGCGTCGTCGAGGAGGGCGCGGCGATCGTCGACATCGGCGGGGAGTCGACGCGCCCGGGTGCCTCGCCGGTGTCGCCGGCCGAGGAGCTCGACCGGGTCATGCCGGCCATCGAGCATGCGGTGACGCTGCCGGTCGTCGTCTCGGTCGATACCAGCCGCCCGCAAGTGATGCGCGCCGCCATCGCGGCGGGTGCCCACATGGTGAACGACGTGCGGGCGCTCAGGCTGGCGGGTGCGCTCGAAGCCGTGGCCGGGTCGAAGGTCGCTACCTGCCTGATGCACATGCAGGGCGAGCCTGGCGGAATGCAGGACGATCCGCGCTACGAGGACGTCGTGAACGAGGTGGCGGACTTCCTCGCGGCGCGGGTGCAGGCCTGCACGCAGGCCGGCATCGGCCGCGAGCGGATCGCGATCGACCCGGGCTTCGGCTTCGGCAAGACGCTGGAGCACAACCTCGAGCTGCTGCGGCGCCTCGGGCAGCTGGCGTCGCCCGGCCTGCCGCTGCTCGCGGGGCTGTCGCGCAAGCGGATGATCGGGTCGCTCACCGGCCGCCCGGTCGGCGCGCGGCTCGCGGGCAGCATTGCGCTCGCGACGATTGCGGCGCTCCGTGGAGCGTGTATCGTGCGCGCGCACGACGTCGCGGAAACGGTCGATGCGCTGCGCATGGTGGCGGCGGCGCGTGAAGGGGGAGCAGGGTGAGCAGACAGTTCTTCGGCACCGATGGCGTGCGTGGCCGGGTCGGCGAGGCGCCGATGACCGTGGATTTCGCGCTGGCGCTCGCGAGCGCGGCGGCGCGGGTGCTCGCGCCGCGCGGCGGCAGCGTCCTCATTGGCAAGGACACGCGCCTCTCGGGCTACATGTTCGAGGCGGCGCTCGAGGCCGGCTTCGTCGCCGCCGGCGTCGATGCGAAGATGATCGGGCCGTTGCCGACGCCCGGCATCGCCTACATGACGCGCTACTTCGGCTGCAATTTCGGCGTCGTGATCAGCGCCTCGCACAACCTGTACGAGGACAACGGCATCAAGTTCTTCGACGGCAGCGGCGGCAAGCTCTCCGACGAACTCGAGCACGAGATCGAGCGCGAGATCGAGAGCGGCACCGTGACGCGCGGCTCGCGCGAACTCGGCCGCGCGGTGCGGGTCGACAAGCAGCGCACCGAGTACCAGCGGTTCTGCGCCTCGACGCTCGCGGCCGGCACGAGCCTCGAGGGGCTCAAGATCGTGCTCGACTGCGCCAATGGCGCCGCCTACAAGGTGGGGCCGCGGCTGTTCGCGGACCTCGGCGCGGAGCTGATCCCTGTCGGCTGCTCGCCGAACGGCCGCAACATCAACGACGGCTGCGGTTCGACCGCGCCGCAACTGCTGCAGCTCACCGTGCCCGGCGTGCGGGCCGACTTCGGCATCGCGCTCGACGGCGACGGCGACCGCCTCGTGATGATCGACCACCTCGGCCGCATCGTCGACGGCGACCAGCTCATCTACATCATCGCCTGCGCGCGCCAGGAGGCCGGCGAGCTGACGGGCCCCGTGGTGGGCACGCTGATGAGCAACCTCGGGCTCGAGGTCGCGCTGCGCGAGCGCGGCATCGGCTTCCGGCGGGCCAAGGTGGGCGATCGCTATGTGCTCGCGATGCTCAAGGAAACGGGCGGCCTGATCGGCGGCGAAACTTCGGGCCATGTCCTGTGCCTCGATCGCACCACGACCGGCGATGCCCTGGTCGCCGCGCTGCAGGTCATCGGCGTGATGCGACGGACGGGGCGCAGCCTCGCGGAACTTGCCGCGGGCATGACACGCTTCCCGCAAGTCCTGCTGAACGTGCGCGTCGCCGCGCGCTTCGACCCCGCGGCCGTGCCGGCCGTCGGCGCTGCCGTCGAGACCGTGGAGCGGCGCCTCGGCGGCGAAGGCCGGGTGGTCTTGCGGCCCTCCGGCACCGAGCCCGTGATCCGTGTGATGGTCGAGGGACGCGATGAGGCGCTCACGCGCAGCTGCGCGGAAGAGATCGCCGCGGCGGTGAGTGCCGCCGCGGCCTGAGCGCGCTATCCTCGCGCCTTCGATTGCACGCCTCGTGAAAGGTCCCGCCATGCGTTTCCTCATTCCTGGATTGCTGCTTGCAGCCGTTGCCCTCGTCGCGCAGGCCGACCTGCCGCGCGCGCCGTCGCCCGCCGGTGCGGAGGTCTACTTCGAATCGCCCGCGGATGGCGCGACGGTCAAGGGGCCGGTCACGGTGCGCTTCGGGCTGAAGGGCATGGGTGTCGCGCCCGCGGGCATCAAGTTCGACAACACCGGCCACCATCACCTGCTGATCGACACCGATCCGCCGGCCGACCTCGGCAGCCCGTTGCCCGCCTCGGATCATGTCGTGCATTTCGGCAAGGGCCAGACGGAAACCACGATCAGCCTGGCGCCCGGCAAGCACACGCTGCAGCTCGTGCTCGGCGATGCCCTGCACATCCCGCACGATCCGCCGGTGATGTCGAAGAAAATCACGATTACAGTCAAACCCTGAGGCGGGGCGGCCGCCGTCGTTGCGCGCCGGCGGGGGCGCCGCTATGATCGCGCGCCTTTTATGAGCCGCAGACCCCTCGTAGCCGGAAACTGGAAGATGCATGGCTCGCGTGCCGAGAACGCGGGCCTCGTCGAGGCGATCGTTGCGAGCCATGGGCTCGGCGCCGCCGACTGCGCCGTGTGCCCGCCGTTCGTCTACCTCGCGGACGTCGCCCGGTCCGTGCGCGACTCGACCGTCGCGCTCGGCGCCCAGGACGTTTGCGCGGAGGCTCAGGGCGCCTACACGGGCGAGGTCTCGGCGGCCATGTTGCGCGACGTCGGTTGCACGATGGTGATCGTCGGGCATTCCGAGCGGCGCGCCCTCTACGGCGAGGGCGACTCGCTCGTGGCGCGCAAGTTTGCGGCAGCGCAAGCGCGCGGCCTGTCGCCCATCCTGTGTGTCGGTGAGTCGCTCGCCGAGCGGGAAGCGGGACAGACGACCGCCGTCGTGGCGCGCCAGCTCGATGCGGTCCTCGAGCTCGCGGGTGCCGCGGCGCTCGCCACGGCCGTGCTCGCCTATGAACCGGTCTGGGCGATCGGCACGGGCCGCAATGCCACGCCGGGGCAGGCGCAGGAAGTCCATGCCTTCATTCGCGGGCGAATTGCTGCCCGCGATGCTAAGATCGCGGGCCAGGTCAGGATCCTGTATGGCGGCAGCGTCAAGGCGGGAAATGCCGCGGAGCTGTTCGCGCAACCCGATGTCGATGGCGGATTGATCGGCGGCGCGTCCCTCAAGGCGGACGAGTTCCTGGCGATCGTCGCGGCCGCGGGACTGGCCGCATAACCGAAGGTCAACGAGCGTGCTTCGTACAGTCTTGATGTTCATCCAGGTGTTCAGCTCCTTCGCGATCGTCGCGCTGGTGCTGATCCAGCGCGGCAAGGGCGCGGATGCGGGCGCGGGATTCGGCGCCGGCGCATCCGGCACCGTGTTCGGCGCGCGCGGTGCGCGCACCGGCCTGTCGCGCGCGACCGCGGTGTTCGCGGCCGTGTTCATGCTGAACAGCCTCGCGCTCGTGTATCTCGGCCGGCAGGAAGCGGCGGCGCCGCGCACGATCCTGGACGAGATCGAAACGCAGGTGGCGCCCGCCGTGCCGGCGCCCGCGGCGACACCGGCTCCGCAGGCGCCGGCACCGGCGCAGCAGCAATAGGTATTTTTGCCGACGTGGTGGAATTGGTAGACACACTAGCTTGAGGGGCTAGCGCCGCAAGGTGTGGGAGTTCGAATCTCCCCGTCGGCACCACCTTTGATACAATGCGCGCCGCTTTGCGGTCGGCGCACCATGCTCAACAACTACCTTCCGATACTCCTTTACCTCGGCATTGCCACCGGCGTCGGGATCCTGCTGTTGGTCCTCGGCGCATTGATCGGCCGCTACTTCAGCCAGGCGCCGAACGACGTGGAAAAGCTGTCCGCCTACGAATGCGGCTTCGAAGCCTTCGAAGACAGCCGCCGCAAGTTCGACGTCCGCTACTACCTCGTCGCGATCCTCTTCATCGTGTTCGACCTCGAGATCGCCTTCCTGTTTCCGTGGGCCGTCGCGCTCGACGCGATCGGCGCGGCCGGGCTCGTCGCGATGGGCATCTTCCTCGCGATCCTCGTGGTCGGCTTCATCTACGAATGGAAGAAGGGGGCGCTCGAGTGGGACTAGACAGTGACGCCGCGGAAGCCGTCGAGTCGTACTCGCAGCGCGGCTTCCTGACGACGACGGTCGACAACGTGGTGGGCTGGGCGCGCACCGGTTCGCTCTGGCCGATGACCTTCGGCCTCGCCTGTTGCGCGGTCGAGATGATGCATGCCGGCGCGTCGCGCTACGACCTCGACCGCTTCGGCATCGTGTTCCGGCCGAGCCCGCGCCAGTCCGACGTCATGATCGTGGCGGGCACGCTCGTCAACAAGATGGCGCCCGCCTTGCGAAAAGTCTACGACCAGATGGCCGAGCCTCGCTGGGTCATCTCGATGGGCTCGTGCGCGAACGGCGGCGGCTACTATCACTATTCCTATTCGGTGGTGCGCGGCTGCGACCGCATCGTGCCGGTCGACGTCTACGTGCCCGGCTGCCCGCCGACCGCGGAGGCCCTGCTGTACGGCATCCTGCAACTGCAGAAGAAGATCGCCCGCAGCAGCATCGCGCGCGCCCCCTCGACCGCAGCCTGAAAGGGTTTTCGTTGTCCGAGCGTATCGAAACACTGGCCCGGAACGTCGACGCGCAACTCGCGGGGCGCGCGATCCGCGCGCCTTCGCTCGCCGATGAGCTGGCCTACGACGTGGCGCCGGCGGACCTGCTGGCCGCCTGCACCGCCCTGCGCGACACGCCGGGCCTCGAGTTCGACACGCTGATCGATGTCTGCGGCGTCGACTACCTCGACTACGGGCGCGACGAATGGCGGACCTGGGGCGCGACGCGCAGTGGTTTCAGCCGCGGCGTCGATCGCAGCGCGCCGCACGCGGCCGCGGCGGCGGGCCGCTATGCCGTCGTGTACCAGCTTCTGTCGGTGGCGCTCAACCACCGCCTGCGCCTGAAGGTGCGCTGCGAGAGCCTTGACGATCCGATCGTCGATTCCGTGGTCGGCGTGTGGGCGGCCGCCAACTGGTTCGAGCGCGAGGCCTTCGACCTGTTCGGCATCCTGTTCAACGGGCACCCCGACCTGCGCCGCATCCTCACCGATTACGGATTCATCGGCCACCCGTTCCGCAAGGACTTCCCGCTCACCGGCAATGTCGAGGTGCGCTACGACGCGCAGAAGCAGCGCGTCGTCTACGAGCCCGTATCGATCGAGCCGCGCACCCTCGTGCCGCGCGTGATTCGCGGGGACCGCCTCGATGGCTGAGATCCGCAATTTCACCCTGAACTTCGGCCCGCAGCATCCGGCGGCCCACGGCGTGCTGCGCCTCGTGCTCGAGATGGACGGCGAGGTGATCGGCAAGGCCGACCCGCATGTCGGCCTGCTGCACCGGGGCACCGAGAAGCTCGCCGAGTCGAAGCCCTTCAACCAGTCGATCGGTTACATGGACCGCCTCGACTACGTCTCGATGATGTGCAACGAGCACGCCTACGTGATGGCGATCGAGCGGCTGCTCGGCGTCACTGTGCCCGAGCGGGCGCAGTACATCCGCGTGATGTTCGACGAAGTCACGCGCATCCTGAACCACCTGATGTGGCTCGGCGCGCATGGCCTCGACATCGGCGCGATGACCGTATTCCTGCTGTGCTTCAAGGAGCGCGAGGACCTGATGGACTGCTACGAGGCGGTCTCGGGCACGCGCATGCACGCGACCTACTACCGGCCGGGCGGCGTCTATCGCGACCTGCCGGCCGAGATGCCGAAGTACCAGGCGTCGAAGTGGCGCACCCAGAAGGACGCCGATCGCCTGAACGAGGCGCGTTCGGGTTCGCTGCTCGACTTCCTCGCGGACTTCACGCGGCGCTTCCCGAAGGCGATCGAGGAATACGAGGCGCTGCTGACCGACAACCGCATCTGGAAGCAGCGCACCGTCAACATCGGCATCGTGTCGCCGGAGCGCGCGAAGCAGCTCGGCTTCACCGGGCCGATGCTGCGCGGTTCGGGCATCCCCTGGGACCTGCGCAAGAAGCAGCCCTATGAAGTCTACGACCGGATGGATTTCGACATCCCGGTCGGCACGAACGGCGACTGCTACGACCGCTACCTGGTGCGGGTCGAGGAAATGCGCCAGTCGAACCGCATCGTCGCCCAGTGCATCGACTGGCTGCGCGCCAACCCGGGCCCGGTGATGGTGGACAACGCCAAGTTGCGCCCGCCGCGTCGCACCGACATGAAGGGCGACATGGAGTCGCTCATCCATCACTTCAAGCTCTTCACCGAAGGCTACTGCGTGCCGGAAGGGGAGACCTACGCTGCCGTCGAGGCGCCCAAGGGCGAATTCGGCATCTACCTGGTGTCGGACGGCGCGAACAAGCCCTATCGCCTCAAGTGCCGCGCGCCGGGCTTCGCGCATCTCGCGGCGCTCGCCGAGATGGTCGAGGGGCACATGCTCGCCGACGTGGTGGCGATGATCGGTACGCAGGACATCGTTTTCGGAGAGGTCGACCGCTGATGGCTGTGACGACGAGCGACGGCAAGACATTCGAGCCGGTGCTGGGGCCGAAGGCGCAGCTGCTGTCCGCGCATACGCGGGCGGAAATCGACCACTGGATCGCGAGGTTCCCCGCCGGCCGGCAGCGTTCGGCGGTGATTTCGGCGCTGCGCTTCGCGCAGGAGCAGGGCAACGGCTACCTCACGACGGAGCTGATGGACGGCGTGGCCGAGTACCTCGCCCTGCCGCCCATCCAGGTCTACGAGGTTGCGACCTTCTACTCGATGTTCGAGACGCATGCCTGCGGCCGCCACCACGTCAGCATTTGCACCAACATCAGTTGCATGCTGAATGGCGCCGAGGAACTCGTGGCGCACACCGAGCGCAAGCTCGGCATCAAGCTCGGCGAGAGCACGCCGGATGGCCGCATCTTCCTCAAGAAGGAAGAGGAGTGCCTCGCGGCCTGCACCGGCGCGCCGATGATGATGGTCGACCATGTGTTCCACGAGAACCTGACCCCCGCGAGGATCGACGCGATCCTCGACGAGCTGAAGTGATGGGTGCCTGGGACGACAAGCGCAACCTCGTGGTGTTCGAGCCGCTCGGGCTCGAGCGCTCCTGGACCCTCGACAGTTACCGCAAGATCGGCGGCTACGACGTCTGGAAGAAGATCCTCGCCGGCGGCATGACGCGCGAGGCGGTGATCGACGGCGTCAAGGCCTCGGGGCTGCGCGGCCGTGGCGGCGCCGGTTTCCCGACGGGCGTGAAGTGGAGCTTCATGCCGCGCAATGCGCCGATGCAGAAGTACGCGGTGTGCAATTCGGATGAGAGCGAGCCGGGCACCTGCCACGACCGCGACATCCTGCGCTACAACCCCCACTCGCTGATCGAGGGCATGGCGATCGGCGGCTTCGCGATGGGCGCGACCGTCGGCTACAACTACATCCGCGGCGAGTTCCTCGGCGAACCCGCGCCGCGCTTCGAGGCGGCGCTCGCCGAGGCTTACGCGGCCGGCCTGCTCGGCAAGAACATCCAGGGCTCGGGCATCGATTTCGACCTCTACAGCTTCATCGGCGCGGGCGCCTACATCTGCGGCGAAGAGACCGCCTTGCTCGAATCGCTCGAGGGCAAGCAGGGCAAGCCGCGCTTCAAGCCGCCGTTCCCGGCGAACTTCGGCCTCTTCGGCCAGCCCACCACGATCAACAACACCCAGAGCTACGCCTCGGTACCTACCATCCTGCGCAAGGGGCCGCAGTGGTTCGCGGCCCTCGGGCCGGCCAATTCGGGTGGCACGGTGATCTTTTCGGTGTCGGGCCACGTCGAGAAAGCGGGCAACTTCGAGCTGCCGCTCGGCGTGCCGTTCGCCGACCTGCTGGCCCTCGCCGGTGGCGTCAGGGGCGGCCGCAAGCTGAAGGCGGTGATCCCCGGCGGCTCCTCCGTGCCGGTCGTGCCGGGCGAGACGATGCTCAAGCTCAACATGGACTACGACTCGCTGAAGGCGGCGGGATCGGCGATCGGCTCCGCGGCGGTGATCGTCATGGACGAGACCACCTGCATGGTCAAGGCGCTCGAGCGCCTGTCGCGCTTCTACATGTCCGAGTCCTGCGGCCAGTGCACGCCCTGCCGCGAGGGCACGGGCTGGCTGAACCGCACGCTGAAGCGGATCCTCGCGGGTCAGGGGCGGCGCGAGGACGTGAACCTCCTCGTCGATGTCGCCAACCGCATCGAGGGCCACACGATCTGCGCGCTCGGCGATGCGGCGGCGTGGCCGGTGCAGAGTTTCGTCAAGCACTTCCGGCACGAGTTCGAGTACATGGTCGATCATGGCGGGCGCAGCATCGTATGAGTGAGGATCTGGTCAACGTCGAAGTCGACGGCGTCGCGCGCCAGGCGAAGAAGGGCGCGATGATCATCCAGGTCACGGACGCGCACGACGCGTACGTGCCGCGCTTCTGCTACCACGAGAAGCTGCCGATCGCGGCCAACTGCCGCATGTGCCTCGTCGAGGTGGAGAAGGCGCCGAAGCCGATGCCCGCCTGCGCGACCCCGGTCGCCGAGGGCATGAAGATCTTCACCAAGTCGCCCAGGGCGCTCGCCGCGCAGAAGGCGACGATGGAATTCCTGCTGATCAACCACCCGCTCGATTGCCCGATCTGCGACCAGGGCGGTGAGTGCGAGCTGCAGGACCTCGCGATGGGCTACGGCCGCGACATCTCGCGCTTCGTCGAGCGAAAGCGCGTCGTCAAGGACAAGAACATCGGTCCGCTGGTCTCGACCGACATGACCCGCTGCATCCACTGCACGCGCTGCGTGCGTTTCGGGCAGGACGTCGCGGGCATCCAGGAGCTGGGCACCACCGGCCGCGGCGAGTGGATGGAGATCGGCACCTACATCGAGCGCAGCGTCGACCACGAGTTGTCGGCCAATATCATCGACCTGTGCCCGGTCGGTGCGCTCAACAGCAAGCCTTTCCGCTTCCGCGCGCGCGCCTGGGAAATGACCCAGGCGCCGCTCATCTCGCCGCACGACGGCGCCGGCTCGAACCTCTACGGCCATGTGTTGCGCGGCAAGCTGATGCGCGTCGTGCCGCGGGTGAACGAGGCCGTCAACGAGACCTGGATTTCGGATCGCGACCGCTTCAGCTACGAGGGTGTCTACAGCGCCGACCGGCTCACGACGCCGATGCTGCGCGAGGGCCGCGAGTGGCGCGCGGTCGGCTGGGAGGCGGCGCTCGAGGCCGCGGCCAGCGGCCTCAAGCGCGCGGCAGATTCGCTCGGCGTGCTTGCGAGCCCGTCGAGCCCGGTGGAGGAGCTCTATCTCCTCAACCGGCTGGTGCGCGGGCTCGGTTCGCACAACATCGACCATCGGCTGCGGCAGGGCGATTTCCGCGACCAGCATGCCGATCCGCTCTTCCCGTCGCTCGGCCAGCCGCTCGCATCGGTCGACGCGCTCGATGCGCTGCTCGTCATCGGCAGCAACCTGCGCCACGAGATCCCGATCCTCGCGCACCGCGTGCGCAAGGCCGCGCGGCGTGGCGCGCGCGTGTCGTTCCTGAATCCGGCGCGCTACGAATACCTGTTCCCCGTGGCGAACTACCTCGAGGTCGCGCCGGCGAACCAGGCGCTCGAGCTGGCCGCTATCCTCGGTGCGGCGCTCGCGGGCAGCGGTACCGCGCCGCCGGCCGGGCTGGCCGGGCTCGTGCGCGCGGCCCGGATTTCGGACGAACACAAGGCGATCGCCGCGCAACTCGCCGGCGGCACCCAGCGCGCGATCTGGCTGGGCGCACTCGCGATCCGCCATCCGGCCTATGACGACCTGCGCGCGCTCGCGGCCGCGCTCGCGGTGGCCACGGGCGCGACGCTCGGCGTGCTCGCGGAAGGCGCAAACGCGGCCGGTGCGTATCTCGCGGGCGCGGTGCCCCATCGCGACGCGGGCGGCGAGGTGCCGTCCATTCCCGGCCTGAACGCCCGGCAGATGCTCGAGCAGCCGTTGTCGGCCTACCTGCTCGCCGGCGGCGTCGAGCCCTGGCTGGACAGCGCTTTCGAGCAGGCGGCGAAGTCCCTGGCTGGAGCGGGGTTCGTGGTCGCGGCCACGCCCTATGTGACGGATGCGCTCAGGGAAGTGGCGCATGTGCTTCTGCCGATCGGCAGCTTTGCGGAAACCTCCGGAACCTACGTCAACCTCGAGGGACGCTGGCAGAGCGTACCGGGCGCGGCGCGGCCGGTCGGCGAGTCACGCCCGGGCTGGAAGGTGTATCGCGTGCTGTGCAACCTGCTCGGCATCGCGGGTTCGGAATACCAGTCATCGGAGGAAGTGCGCGACGAACTGCGGCGCACCTGCGGCGAGGACCTCGAGGCCGGGCCGTATCGGGGCGCGCATGCGGTGGCCGCGGCGGCCGAGGCTGCCCGCGTGGTCGACGTGCCCATGTACCAGATCGACGCGCTGGTGCGCCGCGCGCCCTCCCTGCAACGCACGCGCGACGGCCGGGCGCCGGCCGTGACCTACTGAGCGCCGCCCGATGCTGCAGCAAGTCCTCGCAATCCTCGCGCTGCCGATTGTCCAGACGACGATCTGGATCCTCGTCGTCACGGTGGGCGTGATCCTCTCCGTCGCCTTCGCGGTGCTGTTCGAGCGCAAGATCATCGGCTGGATGCAGCTGCGCAAGGGTCCGAACCGCGTCGGCAGCATCTTCGGCATCTGGCCGGGCGTGTTCCAGGCCTTCGCCGACGTGCTGAAATTGCTGATCAAGGAAGTGGTCGTCCCGACCCGGGCCAACAAGTTCCTGTTCGGCCTCGCGCCGATCATCGCGCTCGTGCCGGCACTCGCCACCTGGGCGGTCGTGCCGCTGTCCCCGGACCTCGTGATCGCGGACATCGACGCGGGTCTGCTGTACGTGCTGGCGCTCACGTCCATGGGCGTCTATGGCGTGATCATCGCCGGCTGGGCCGCCAACTCGAAGTACGCCTTCCTCGGGGCAATGCGATCGGCCGCGCAGATCGTGGCCTACGAGATCGCCATGGGCTTCGCGCTCGTCGGCGTGGTGATGGCCGCCGGCAGCCTGAACCTCGGCGACATCGTCAGGCAGCAGGCGGGCGGGCCGCTCAGCTGGAACGTGATCTGGCTGTTCCCGCTCGCGGTCGTGTACATCATCTCGGGCGTCGCTGAGACGAATCGCGCGCCGTTCGACGTCGCGGAGGGCGAGTCGGAGATCGTGGCCGGCTTCCACGTGGAGTATTCCGGCATCGCCTTTGCGCTGTTCTTCCTCGCCGAATACGCCAACATGCTGCTGATTTCGGCGCTCACGGCGGTGTTCTTCTTCGGCGGCTGGCTGTCGCCGTTCGACGGCTACCTGCCGCAAGGCAGCTGGCTCGCGCAACCGAGCTTCCTGTGGCTCGGCGTGAAGATCTCGGCCTTCATGTTCTTCTATTACTGGCTGCGGGCGACCTTCCCGCGCTATCGCTACGACCAGATCATGCGTCTCGGCTGGAAAGTGCTGATCCCGGTGACGCTCGTGTGGATCGCGGTGGAGGGCGTCATGGCGTATTGCAAGGTCGGACCGTGGAAGGTGCTGGCGCCATGAACCTCCGCAGCGTCTTCAAGACTTTCCTGCTGTGGGAGCTGCTGGTCGGGCTCTCCGTCACGCTGCGCACGCTGTTTCGCAAGAAGGTCACGGTCAACTACCCGGAAGAGAAGACGCCGCAGTCGCCGCGCTTCCGCGGCCTGCACGCGCAGCGCCGCTACCCGAACGGCGAGGAGCGCTGCATCGCCTGCAAGCTCTGCGAGGCGGTCTGCCCGGCGCTTGCGATCACGATCGAGTCCGACATCGCGGCCGACGGCACGCGCCGCACGACCCGCTACGACATCGACCTCTTCAAGTGCATCTACTGCGGTTTCTGCGAGGAAGCCTGCCCGGTCGACGCGATCGTCGAAACGCGCATACACGAGTACCACATGGAGCATCGCGGCGAGAACATCATGACCAAGGACAAGCTGCTCGCGGTCGGCGACCGGTACGAGGCCATGATCTCGGCCGACAAGGCCGCCGACGCGGCGTGGCGCTGAGGAAGGGGAGGGCGGCGTGTTCGTGATGATCCTCTTCTATGCCTTCTCGTCGGTGCTGATCGCCGCGGCGCTCGGCGTCATCACGACGCGCAACCCGGTGCATTCGGCGCTCTGCCTCGTGCTTGCCTTCTTCACGAGCGCGGGCATCTGGCTGCTGATCGAGGCGGAGTTCCTCGCCATCGTGCTGGTGCTCGTCTATGTCGGCGCGGTGATGGTGCTGTTCCTGTTCGTCGTGATGATGCTCGACGTGAGCTTCGAGGAACTGCGGCGCGGCTTTACGCGCTACGCCTGGCTCGGCTGGCTCACCGCCTGCGTCGTGATCCTCGAGCTCGTGGGCGTGATCGCTGCCCGGCGCCTCGGCGTCGACGCGACCCAGGCGCCGACGCCGCTGCCGGCGGATTACGGCAACACGCATGAGCTGGGCACGGTGATCTACACGAAGTACGTCTATGCCTTCGAGCTGGCCGCCGTGCTGCTGCTGGTCGCCATCGTGGCGGCCATCGCGCTGACCATGCGCAAGCGCCCGGGCCTCAAAGTGCAGGACGTGGCGGGCCAGGTGGCCGTCAGGGCCGGGGACCGCATCCGGCTCGTGAAGGTGGACGCGGAGAAGCGGCCATGATCACGCTTGCCCATGTGTTGACGCTGTCGGCGGTGCTGTTCGCGATCGCGGTCGCGGGCATATTCCTCAACCGCAAGAACGTCATCCTGCTGCTGATGTGCATCGAGTTGCTGCTGCTCGGCGCGAACTTCAACTTCGTCGCGTTCTCGCGCTTCCTCGGCGACCTGTCCGGCCAGGTATTCGTGTTCTTCGTGCTGACAGTGGCCGCCGCCGAATCGGCGATCGGGCTCGCGATCCTCGTCGTGCTCTTCCGCCACAAGCAGAGCATCAACGTGGACGACCTGGACACCCTGAAGGGCTGAGCGGCGATGACACCCAACCTGCTGATCGCCATACCGCTCCTGCCGCTGCTCGCGGCGCTGCTCGCCGGACTCGCCGGCCGGCGCATCGGCCGCGCGGCTTCGGCGGGCGTCACGATCCTCGCCGTCGGCACCGCCTGCGCGCTCTCGTTGTATGTCGCGAAGCTCGTCTACCTCGACGGCGTGCCGGCCTGGGACGGCACCGTTTACCAGTGGCTCGTGACCGACGGCGTGCGCATGCAGGTCGGCTTCCTGGTCGACCGGCTGACGGCGCTGATGATGGTCGTCGTGACCTTCGTGTCGTTCTGCGTGCACGTCTACACCATCGGCTACATGCGCGAGGACGACGGCTTCCAGCGTTTCTTCAGCTACATCTCGCTGTTCACCTTCGCGATGCTGATGCTCGTGATGTCGAACAACTTCATGCAGCTGTTCTTCGGATGGGAGGCGGTCGGCGTGGTCTCCTACCTGCTGATCGGCTTCTGGTACACGCGGCCGAGCGCGATCCATGCCAACCTGAAGGCCTTCCTGGTCAACCGGGTGGGCGACTTCGGCTTCGTGCTCGGCATCGCCGGGGTCGCGTACTTCACGCATTCGCTCGACTACAAGGACGCCTTCGCGATCGCCCCGTCGCTCGCCGGCGTGCAGTTCCCGCTGACCGCCGGGACGGCCGTTTCAGCCCTCACGCTGATCTGCATCTGCCTGTTCGTGGGCGCCATGGGCAAGTCGGCGCAGATGCCGCTGCACGTCTGGCTGCCGGACTCGATGGAAGGCCCGACGCCGATCTCGGCGCTGATCCACGCGGCGACCATGGTCACGGCGGGCATCTTCATGGTGGCGCGCATGTCGCCGCTGTTCGAGTTCTCGGAAGCCGCGCTGTCGTTCGTGCTGGTGATCGGCGCGACCACGGCCTTCTTCATGGGCCTGCTCGGCGTCGTGAACAACGACATAAAGCGCGTGATCGCCTATTCGACGCTCTCGCAGCTCGGCTACATGACGGTGGCGCTCGGTGCGTCGGCCTACAGCGTCGCGATCTTCCACCTGATGACGCATGCGTTCTTCAAGGCGCTGCTGTTCCTCGCGGCGGGCTCCGTGATCATCGGCATGCACCACGAGCAGGACATGCGCAAGATGGGCGGGCTCGCGAAGTACATGCCGGTGACGGCGGTGACCTGCTGGATCGGCTCGCTCGCGCTGATCGGCACGCCGTTCTTCTCGGGCTTCTACTCGAAGGACGCACTGATCGAGGCGGTGGGCGAATCGCATCGCTGGGGCGCCACCTACGCCTACTACTGCGTGCTGGGCGGCGTGTTCGTCACCGCGCTCTACACCTTCCGGTTGATCTTCATGACCTTCCACGGCAAGGAGCGGTTCGCGCAGGCGCACGACGATCACGCGCACGGGCATGGCGGCACGCCGCACGAGAGCCCCTGGGTCGTGACCGCGCCGCTCGTGGCGCTTGCGATTCCCTCGGTCGTCATTGGCTACCTGACGATCGGGCCGCTGCTCTTCGGTGGCGCGTTCGGCAGCTCGATCTTCGTGAGCGAGGCCAACGACGTCGTGGCCGTGCTCGGGCACGAGTACCACGGGCCGGTTGCGTTCGCGCTGCATGGCCTCACGGCCTGGCCCTTCTGGCTGGCGCTCGCCGGCGTGGCGACGGCCTGGTACCTGTACCTCGTGAACCCGCGGCTCACGGAGCGGCTGGCGGCCGGCCTGTCGGCCGTGCGCACGGTGCTCGTCAACAAGTACTACTTCGACTGGGTCAACGAGAAGCTCGTGGCACCGCTCGCGCGGCTCATCGGCAAGCTGCTGTGGAAGGGCGGCGACCAGCTGCTGATCGACGGCGCGCTGGTGAACGGCTCGGCGAAGCTCGTGGGCTGGGTGGCGGTGACGGGCCGCAGGATCCAGACGGGCTATCTCTACACTTACGCATTCTGGATGGTCATCGGGCTCGCGGTCCTCCTGGGCTGGTTCCTGGTCCGCGCCTGACGGGGTCACAAGCGCATGCAGGGTTTCGGCATTCTTTCGCTCCTCGTGTGGCTGCCCATTGCCGGCGGCATCGCCGTGCTCGCGCTCGGCGACCGGCGCGTCGCGCTCGCGCGCTGGCTCGCGCTCGCAGTCGCGCTCGCCACGGTCGCGATCACGATCCCGCTGTGGATGGGCTTCGACCGGGGCACGGCGGAGTTCCAGTTCGTCGAGCGCTTGCCGTGGATCACCGCCTTCAATTCCTGGTACCACCTCGGCGTCGACGGCATTTCGCTGCCGCTGATCGTGCTGACCGCGGTGATGACGGTGCCGGTCATCATCGCCGCCTGGACGGTCATCGAGAAGCGGCCCGCGCAGTACTACGCCGCCTTCCTGATCATGGCGGGCCTGATGATCGGCGTATTCGCGGCGATCGACGGCCTGCTGTTCTACTTCTTCTGGGAAGCAATGCTGATCCCGATGTTCCTGATCATCGGGGTGTGGGGCGGCCCGAGGCGCGTCTACGCGACGATCAAGTTCTTCCTGTACACCTTCCTCGGCTCGGTGCTGATGCTGGTGGCGCTGATCTACCTGTACGTGCAGGGTGGCGACTATTCGTTGCGTGCGCTGCACGAGCTGCCGCTGACCCTCGTCGAGCAGCGCTGGATCTTCCTCGCGTTCCTCGCGGCCTTTGCGGTCAAGGTGCCGATGTGGCCGGTGCACACCTGGTTGCCGGACGCGCACGTCGAGGCGCCCACCGGCGGCTCGGTGATCCTCGCGGCGATCATGCTGAAGATGGGCGGCTACGGCTTCCTGCGCTTCAGCCTGCCGATCACCCCGGACGCGAGCCGCGAGCTCGACTGGCTGATGATCGCGCTGTCGCTGATCGCGGTGGTCTACATCAGCTTCGTCGCGCTCGTGCAGACCGACATGAAGAAGCTGATCGCCTATTCGTCGATCGCCCACATGGGTTTCGTCACGCTCGGCTCCTTCGTCGCCTGGGACATCGTGGCAGCGACAGGCAGCCTGCACGGCGCCGGCATGGGCCTCGACGGCGCCATGGTGCAGATGGTGTCCCACGGCCTGATCTCCGGCGCCATGTTCCTGTGCGTCGGCGTGATGTACGACCGCGTGCACAGCCGCGAGATCTCGGCCTACGGCGGCGTCATCAACACGATGCCGAAGTTCGCCGGCTTCATGGTGCTGTTTTCGCTCGCCAACTCGGGCCTGCCGGGAACCTCGGGCTTCGTCGGCGAGTTCCTCGTGATCATCGCGAGCTTCAAGGCGAACTTCTGGTACGCCTTCCTCGTCGCCACGATCCTGATCCTGGGCGCGGCCTACACGCTCTGGCTCGTCAAGCGCGTGGTCTACGGGCCGGTGGCCAACGAGCACGTCGCGCAGATGCAGGACCTCAACGGCCGCGAGCTCATCGTGCTCGGCTCGCTCGCCGTGGGCGTGCTGGTGCTCGGCGTCTGGCCGGCGCCGCTGCTCGAAGTCATGCAAAGCTCCATCCATCACCTCGTCGAACAGATGACGACGAGCAAGCTGCCCCTCTGAGGCCGACGCCCGATGCCCGACATGCAGACGTACTGGTCGACGATCGCCACCGCGGCGCCGGAGATGTACCTCACGGCCGCGATCTGCGCGATCCTGCTGATCGACGTGTTCGCGGGCGGCGCGAGGCGCCCGCGGCTCACCGGCACACTGACGCTGCTGGCGCTCGTGGGCCTTGCCTGGGTCGCGGTCGACTTCGGCAGCGTGGCGGTGCGCACCACGCTGTTCGACGGCCTGTACGTCGCCGACCCGCTCGCGCTCGTGCTCAAGCTGTCGGGCCTGCTGTTCACCGCGATCGCGCTGCTCTATTCGGGCCCGGCACTCGCACGCCGCGGCATCGCCGGTGGCGAATACTACGTGCTCGCGCTGACGGCGCTGCTCGGCATCTTCGTGCTCGCCTCGGCGGGCAACCTGCTGTCGCTCTATATCGGTGTCGAGCTGCTCGCACTGTCGCTCTACGCGATGATCGCCTTCGACCGCGAGTCGCCCGTGTCCACCGAGGCGGCGATGAAGTACTTCGTGCTCGGCTCGCTGGCCTCCGGCATGCTGTTGTACGGCATCTCGCTGGTGTACGGCCTGACCGGCACGCTCGACCTCGGCGAGGTGGCCCAGCGGCTGACCGTCGAGCCGAGCCTCGGCATGATCGTCGGCGTCGCGTTCGTCGTGGTCGCCGTAGCCTTCAAGTTCGGCGCGGCGCCATTCCACATGTGGGTGCCCGACGTCTACCACGGCGCGCCGACCGCGGTGACCCTGTTCGTGTCGACCGCCCCGAAGTTCGCCTACTTCGCGCTCGCTTACCGGTTGCTGTCGCAGGCACTCGCCGGGGTCTCGCCCACCTGGACCGTGATGATCGCGATCCTCGCCGTGGCGTCGCTCGCCGTCGGCAACCTGTTCGCGATCGCACAGGCCAACCTCAAGCGCATGCTCGCCTATTCGGCGATCGCGAACGTCGGTTTCATCCTGCTCGGCTTCACCACGGGAACCGCCGCGGGCTACCAGGCGGCGCTCTACTACACGATCGTCTACGTGCTGATGACGCTCGGGTCCTTCGGCGTGATCCTGCTCGCCAGCCGCCGCGGCTTCGAGGCCGATGATCTCGACGACTACAAGGGCCTCGCCGCGCGCGACCCGCTGCTGGCGGTCGGCATGCTGATGCTGATGTTCTCGACGGCCGGCGTGCCGCCGTTCGTCGGCTTCTGGGCGAAGCTCGCGATCTTCGAGTCGCTGTGGGAAGCGGGATCGCTCGTGCTTGTCGTGATCGCCGCGATCGCCTCGGTGATCGGCGCGTTCTACTACATCCGTGTCGTCAAGCTGATGTACTTCGACGACGCACCCGCACAGCCGCGCGGCGAGGCGGGCGCATCCCTGCGCTTCGTGCTCGGCCTGAACGCCCTTGCCGCACTGGTGCTCGGCCTCGTGCCGGGCGTCCTCATCGATATCTGCCGCAACGTACTGGGATAGCCACCATGCAAAACGTCGGTCGTCGTGAGTTCGTACAAACCACCCTCGGCACCGGCGCATTGCTCGCTGCCGCACCCGCCGCGATCGGCGCGGCCCGGCTCGATGCCGTCTACCAGCAGGTGGCCAAGGGCCACGATGCCGCGGTCCTGCGGCTGCAGGACTGGATCCGCCAGGCCACCATCGCCGCCGAGAATCGCGGCATCGAGGACGGCTGCCGCTACATGATGCAGCTCGCGCGCGACGCGGGCTTCCAGCACGTCGAGCGCATCCCGACCCGCGGGCACCCGTCGGTATTCGGTACGCTCGATGCCGGCGCGAAGCGCACGCTCGGCGTGTATTTCATGTACGACGTGAAGCAGGTCGATCCCGCGGAATGGTCCTCGCCGCCCTGGGAGGCCCGTATCGTCGACGTGCCGGGCGTCGGCAAGGCCGTCATGGGCCGCGGCGCGGTGAACCAGAAGGGCCCGCAGGCGGCCTTCCTGTCGGCGCTGCATGCGATCCGGGCGGCGGGACGCAAGCTGCCGGTCAACCTCGTGCTGATCGCCGAGAGCGAAGAGGAGATCGGCTCGCCGAACTTCCCGGACGCCGTGCTTGCCCCGCAGGTGCGCGCTGCGCTCGAGAAATGCCTCGGCATCTTCATGCCTGAGGCCGCGCAGTCACTCGACGGCACCGTGACCGTCTCGCTCGGCGCGAAAGGCGTCGTGGAGCTCGAGCTGGTGTCGAGCGGGGAGAAGTGGGGCCGCGGACCCTCTCGGGACGTTCACTCGAGCAACCGCGCGCGGCTCGACAGCCCCGCGTTCCATCTCGTGCAGGCCCTCGGTACGCTCATCGACGACAAGGGCGACCCTGCGATCGACGGCTGGTGGGACGACGTGCGCCCGCTGTCGGCGGCCGAGGAGTCCATGCTCGACGACGCCGCGAAGCGCATGAGCGAAGCGAGCGCGAAGCAGTCGATGGGCGTGACGCACTGGGCGCGCAACGCCGACTGGCGCCAGTCGCTCGAGGACCTGTGCGCACGCCCCACCGTGAACATCGAAGGCCTGGTGGGCGGTTATACGGGGCAGGGCGGCAAGACCGTGCTGCCGCATCGCGCGGTCGCCAAGCTCGACTTCCGCCTGGTGCCCGACATGACCCGCGACGGCGCCGTCGCGAAGCTGAAGGCCTATCTCGCCAAGCGCGGCTACGGCGACATCGAAGTCAACGTGAGCGGCGGCTACGATCCGACCACGACCCCGGCTGACTCGGCGCTCATCCGTACGATCGCGCGAGTCTACGAGTCGGACGGCATCGACCCGATCTACTGGCCGCGCCGCGGCGGCTCCTGGCCTGGATTCGTCTTCACCGGCGCGCCGCTCAAGTTGCCGGCGGCGCACTTCGGCCTGGGCCACGGCCTGCGCGCGCATGCGCCGGACGAGTACTACCTGATCGAGTCGGCGAACCCGAAGATCGCGGGACTCGACGGCGCGGTCCGCTCGTTCGTGCAGTACCTCTACGCGATGGCCTGAGCCATGCGCGGATCGCGCGCATGGCCTCGATAGAGCTCGTCCTCGCCATGCTGCTGGCGGTGCTCGTCAGCGGCTACCTGGTGCGCGCACTGCCATTCTCCCTGCCGCTGCCGATCGTGCAGATCGCGCTGGGCGGCGCGATTGCGGGCGTGCTGCACGAAGGCGTGGCGCTGCAGCCGGATGTGTTCTTCCTGCTGTTCCTTCCTCCGCTGCTCTTCCTGGACGGCTGGCGGATCCCGAAGGATGGGCTGCGGCGCGATCGCGCTGCGATCCTGCAACTGGCGCTCGGCCTCGTGGTGTTCACGGTGATCGGCGCGGGTTACCTCCTTTACTGGCTCATTCCCGCAATGCCGCTGGCGGTTGCCTTTGCGCTGGCGGCGGTCCTGTCGCCGACGGACCCGGTGGCGGTGACATCGATCGCGTCCCGGGCCCCCGTGCCAAAGCGGCTGATGCGTGTGCTCGAGGGAGAATCGCTCCTCAACGATGCATCCGGCCTCGTGTGCATGCAGTTCGCGATCGCAGCCGCATTGACCGGCGTGTTCTCGCCGGGTGCCGCCGCGATGAAATTCCTCTGGGTGGCGCTCGCAGGTCTCGCGGCCGGCGTCCTGTTCACGCTTGCCGCCGCATTCGCGCAACAGCGGGTGTCGCGCCGCTTCGGCGAAGAGAGCGGCTCACCGATCCTGATCAGCCTGCTGATCCCATTCGGCGCCTATCTGCTCGCCGAACGCCTCCAGGCATCCGGGATCCTCGCGGCCGTTGCGGCCGGGATCACGATGAGTTACGTGGAACTCTCGGGCCGCATCATGGCGAGCACCCGGCTACAACGCACCGCGGTCTGGAACACCATTCAGTTCACGCTGAAAGGCATCATGTTCGTGCTGCTCGGCGAACAACTCCCCGGCATCCTGCTCGATACGGTCGCAACGATGCACGAGAGCGGTCTTCACCCTCCCTGGTGGCTCGCCGTCTACGCGGTTTCAGCCACCGCCGGGCTCGCGCTGCTGCGCATCGCATGGGTCTGGGTGTCGCTGCGGGTGAACCTCTATCGCCGGCAGCAGCTGATAGCTGGCGAGCGGAGCCTGGGCTGGAGATTGATTCTCGCGACGTCGCTGGCAGGTGTACGCGGAGCCGTCACGCTGGCCGGCGTGTTGACACTGCCGCTGCTGATGCCGGACGGACAGCCGTTCCCGGCGCGCAGCCTCGCGATCTTCGTCGCGGCCGCAGTCATCGTGCTGTCACTGGTTGCGGCGAGCGCCGGCCTGCCCACGCTGCTCAAAGGGCTGGAAGTGCCGCAGGAATCAACCGGCAAGCAGGAGGAAGACCGGGCCCGTTCCGCAGCCGCGAGGGCCGCGATCGAGTCGGTCACGCGGGCACTGCAGGAGATCCAGCGACAGACAGACGCCTCCAGGGCCGACCTCTGTGCCGAGGCGGCGAGCCGCGTGATCGCGAACTACCAGCGGCGGGTCCGCGAGGGGATGCCGGACGACAGCAGCGCCGGCCTGTTGCGTGACGCGGATGCCATCGAACGGCAGCTCCGCCTCGCCGGGCTGCAGGGGGAGCGCGATGAGGTCCTCGGCCTTGCCCGCGATCGGCGGATCTCCGACGAAACCTCGCGCCGCCTGGTGCGCGAAATCGACCTGGTGGAATCGCTCTATCGATGAACCGGACATCGGTTGTACTTGCCGGAAGGTCCCGCTATGATGCGCGCCCCTACTGGTGCGGGGTGGAGCAGTCTGGCAGCTCGTCGGGCTCATAACCCGAAGGTCGCAGGTTCAAATCCTGCCCCCGCTACCAATTCACTGGCTGATATTCAGGGCTGCGGCGGCACGCGTTGCGCGGCTACAGTGAAATCCCGCGCCGTCGTCAAGAGCACCAGCGCAACGAGAAATGACTCGTGGGCTCGGCCCCGCATAGCGCCGTCGCATCCCTGCGCACCCTGTTCACTGGACAGGCGGGGCGGCGGGCCGTGCAGGCGCAGCTCCGGCCCTCGCGGGGTCGCAACGTTGCTAAGATCGACTCAAACGAAACGGCAGGGGGCTGACCGATGTCATTCTGGAACCGGCGCACGTCGATCGATGCGCTCAACAATATCGATGAGCGGCATCGGCTGAAGCGCACGCTGCGCTGGCCGCATCTCGTCGCCCTCGGCGTCGGCGCCATCGTCGGCACCGGCATCTACACCCTGATCGGCGTGGGCGCGGGCCGCGCAGGTCCCGCGGTGATCCTCGCCTTCCTGGTCGCGGGCGTTGTCTGTGCCTGCGCGGCGCTATGCTACGCGGAACTCGCGACGATGATGCCCGCGGCGGGCAGCGCCTATACGTACACCTATGCCGTGGGAGGCGAACTCATCGCCTGGGTCGTCGGCTGGAGCCTGATCCTCGAGTATTCGGTGGTGTGCAGCGCTGTCGCGGTCGGCTGGTCCGGTTATGCGGTCGGCTTCCTCGAGACGATCGGCATCCACCTGCCGCACTGGCTGACCGCCGGGCCGCACGCCGGCGGGGTGGTCAACCTGCCGGCGGTGGTGATCCTGTTCGCGGTCGCCGGCATGTTGATGCTCGGCACGCGCGAGAGCGCCACGGTGAATGCCTTCCTCGTCGTCTTCAAGGTCGCGGCATTGCTGCTTTTCATCCTGATCGCGGCGAAGGCCTTCAACGGCGCGAATTTCACGCCCTTCATGCCGCACGGTTTCGCCGCGCATGCGGAAGGCACGGAAGTGCGGGGCGTCATGGCGGCGGCGGCCATCATCTTCTTCGCTTTCTACGGCTTTGACGCCGTGTCGACCGCCGCCGAGGAAACGGTCGACCCGAAGCGCGACCTCGCGCGTGGCATCATCGGCTCGATGATCGTCTGCACGCTGCTCTACATGCTGGTGGCCGCGGCGGCCCTGGGTGCGATGAACTACGAGCAGTTCTCGGCGAGCCCCGAGCCGCTCGCCTACATCCTGCGCACGCTCGGCAGCCCGCTCGCGGCGACCCTCATCGCGGCTGCGGCGGTCATCGCGCTGCCGACCGTGATCCTCGCCTTCATGTATGGGCAGAGTCGCATCTTCTTCGTGATGGCGCGCGACGGCCTGCTGCCCGAGCGCCTCGGCAGCATCAACGCGCGGCGGGGCACGCCGGTCGCCATGATCCTGGTCACCGCCATCGTCACGTCGCTGATCGCCGGCATCTTCCCGCTGGCCGAGATCGCCGAACTCGCCAACGCAGGCACGCTTTGCGCCTTCATCGCGGTCGCCGCTTGTGTGCTCACGCTGCGGGTGCGGGAGCCGGGGCGGCCGCGCGTGTTCACGACGCCGTGGCCCTGGCTCGTGGGTCCGCTCGCGATCCTCGGCTGCATCTATCTTTTCGCGAGCCTGCCGCCGGCGACCCGCGACCGCTTCTTCATCTGGAATGGGATCGGTCTCGTGGTTTACCTGCTCTATGGCCGGGTCGCGAGCCGCCTCGCGAAGCGGGTTTACCAAGCCGGCTGACAGGGCTACAATTCGCGCCCTCGGCGGGGCCGGTCCGTGCCAGCACGGGCTGGCCCCTCGAAAGCTCCGCTGGAGCTTTGGGTGCCAAGTGATTGATTTGGAAAGCCCCCCGAGGGGCTTTTCTTTTTTAAGGACTCCTGGCCGGGGTCCCGGTGTCGGCTTGGGGCCGGCACTCGTATGGAAGCAGGGTGGGCCTTCGGGCCCTTTTTTTTTCTGGAGGTTCGGGTGACGTCGACGGTGCTGCGCGATCGGCTCATCGCGTTGCTCGAGCCGCTGGTCGAGCAACTCGGTTTCGAGCTGGTCGATGTCGAAGCCAATCCGGGCCGCGGTTCGGGGATGCTGCGCATCTACCTCGACAGCGCGGCGGGTATCGGCGTCGACGATTGCGAGCGGGTGAGCCGCGAAGTGTCGGCGCTGCTCGACGTGGAGGACCCGATGCCGGGCGCCTTCACGCTCGAGGTGTCTTCGCCCGGCCACGATCGCGTGTTGCGCAAGCCCGCGCACTACGAGCGCTTTCGCGGCGAGCGGGTGAAGGTGGAACTCGGCGCGCCGCGCGACGGCCGGCGCCGCTACACGGGTACGCTCGTGGCGGTGTCGGCGAACGGCATCGAGCTCGAGGTCGATGGCGAACCGGTGGCAATGGATTTCGCGGCAATAGACCGCACGCGTCTCGCGCCGCCCTGAGCGGCGCGACGTGTTGGAGGAGTCGGGATGAACAAGGAAATTCTGATGGTGGTCGATGCCGTCTCGAACGAGAAGGGCGTCGACAAGGAAGTGATCTTCGAGGCGCTCGAGGCGGCACTCGCCGCGGCGACGCGCAAGAAGCACGGCGAGGAGTGGGACGCGCGCGTCGCCATCGACCGCAAGACGGGCGACTACGACACGTTCCGCCGCTGGAAGGTGTTTGCCGACGACTCCACCGAACTCGAGGTGCCCGATCGCGAGTTGCGACTCGAGGATGCGCTCGACATCGACCCGAAGGCCGAGGCCGGCGGCTTCGTCGAGCAGCCGATGGAGTCGGTGGCGTTCGGGCGTATCGCGGCCCAGCAGGCGAAGCAGGTGATCGTGCAGAAGGTGCGCGAGGCCGAGCGTTCGCAGGTCATCGACCAGTACAAGGACCGCGTCAATTCGCTGCTCTCGGGCGTGGTCAAGCGCGTCGACAGGAACGGCATCTACATCGACCTCGGCGGCAACGCAGAGGGCTTCGTGCCGCGCACCGACATGATCCCGCGCGAGCAGGTCAAGCAGCAGGACCGCGTCAAGGCCTGGCTGAAGGAAGTGCGCCCCGAGCCGCGCGGGCCGCAGCTGTTCATGTCGCGCACCGCGCCGGAATTCCTGATCGAGCTGTTCAAGCTCGAGGTGCCGGAGGTCGGCCAGGGCCTGATCCAGATCCTCGGCGCGGCCCGCGACCCGGGCATGCGCGCCAAGATCGCGGTGCGCAGCAACGATCCGCGCATCGATCCCGTCGGCGCCTGCGTCGGCATGCGCGGCTCGCGCGTGCAGGCCGTCTCGAACGAGATCGCCGGCGAGCGCGTCGACATCATCCCGCACAACGACAACCCGGCGCAGTTCGTCATCAACGCGATGTCGCCCGCTGAAGTGCTGTCGATCGTGATGGACGAGGACGCGCACAGCATGGATATCGCGGTCGCGGAGGACAAGCTGTCGCAGGCGATCGGCCGTGGCGGGCAGAACATCCGCCTCGCGAGCCAGCTCACCGGCTGGGACCTCAACGTGATGACGCAATCCGACGCCGAGGCGAAGAGCGAGTCGGAGTCGCGCGTGCTGGTCGAGAATTTCATGAAGCAGCTCGACGTCGACGAGGACGTGGCGACGATCCTGGTGCAGGAAGGCTTCTCCTCGGTCGAGGAAATCGCCTACGTGCCGCAGGCGGAGATCGCCTCGATCGAGGAGTTCGACGAGGACATGATCCGCGAGCTCCGCAATCGCGCGCGCGACGTGCTGCTGACCCAGGCGATCGCCTCCGAGGAGTCGCTCGACTCGCAGATGCCGGCCGAGGACCTGCTGCTGCTCGAGGGCATGCAGCCCGACCTCGCGCTGGCGCTCGCGCGGCGCGGCGTGCGTACCCGCGAGGACCTGGCCGACCAGGCGGTCGATGACATCCTCGACATCGAGGGGCTGTCGCCCGAGGAAGCCGGCAAGCTGATCATGAAGGCGCGCGAACACTGGTTCGAGGCGAGTCGCTGAAGGACGAAGGGAACAACCCATGGCTGAAGTGACCGTCACCCAGTTCGCGGAAGTGTTGAAGGTGCCCGTGGACCGGCTGCTCGTGCAGCTCGACCAGGCCGGCATCCGCGTGTCCGGCCCCGAGGACCGCATCAGCGACGAGGCCAAGCTCGAGCTGCTGACGCACCTGCGCAAGAGCCACGGGCAGGAAGGCGAGGGCGCCGGTGCGCCGCGCAAGATCACCCTGAAGCGCAAGTCGCAGAGCGAGCTGAAGCTCGCGAGCGTGCAGGGCCGCGCGCGCACGGTGAACGTGGAAGTGCGCCGCAAGGCGACCTACATCAAGCGCGACGTGCTGCAGGAGCAGGCGCGCCAGCAACAGGAAGAGATCGACAGCAAGAAGCGCGAGGCCGACGAGTCCGCGCGCCTCGAGCAGGAGCGCGCCGATGCCGCGCGCGCCGAGAACGAGCGCATCGAGGCGGAGAACCGCCGCCGCATCGAGGACGAGCAGAACCGGAAGCGCGCCCAGGAAGAGGCGCGTCGCCTGGCCGAGGAGCAGGCGCGCGCCGAGGCCGAGCGGGAGCGCCAGCGCAAGCTGCAGCCCGAGCCGCCCCCGCTCCCGCCCCCGCCGTCGCCAGCGTCACCGCCCGCGGCCCATTCGAGGCCGGAGCGCGGCTCGCGCGCGGCGCCGCCCGCGGCTGCGGGCCAGCCGACGCGCTATGGGCGCGACCAGTTGCATGTCACCGGCGACGCCACCTCGCGCCTCAAGCGCCGCAAGCGCCTGGCACCGGCCCGCTCGCGCCAGTCGGTGACGTCGGGCGACGCCGGGCGCCACGGCTTCGAGATGCCGACGGCGCCGGTCAAGCGTGAAGTGGCGATCGGTGAAACGATCACCGTCGCCGAGCTCGCGCAGAAGATGGCGGTCAAGGCGACCGAAGTCATCAAGGTCATGATGAACATGGGCGTGATGGCGACGATCAACCAGCCGATCGACCAGGACACCGCCATCCTCGTGGTCGAGGAGATGGGTCACACTGCGCGCGCGCAGAAGGACGACCAGGTCGATGCGGACCTGCAGGGCGTCGCGGCGAGTCCCGACGACTGGCAGCCGCGTCCGCCGGTGGTCACCGTCATGGGCCACGTCGACCACGGCAAGACCTCGCTGCTCGACTACATCCGCCGCACCAAGGTGGCGGTGGGCGAGGCGGGCGGCATCACGCAGCACATCGGCGCGTACCACGTCGAGACCGACAAGGGCGTCATCACCTTCCTCGATACGCCGGGCCACGCGGCCTTCACGGCCATGCGCGCGCGCGGCGCGAAGGCGACCGACGTCGTGGTGCTCGTCGTCGCGGCGGATGACGGCGTGATGCCGCAGACGATCGAGGCGATCCAGCACGCGCGGGCGGCCGGCGTGCCGATCGTGGTGGCGGTCAACAAGATCGACAAGAGCGATGCCGATCCCGACCGCGTGCGCACCGAGCTGTCGAAGCACGAAGTCATCCCGGAGGACTGGGGCGGCCAGAACATCTTCGTGCATGTCTCGGCGCGCGCCGGCACCGGCATCGACCAGCTGCTCGATGCGATCCTGCTGCAGGCCGAAGTGCTCGAGCTGAAGGCGCCGCACACGGGCCTCGCCTCGGGCGTCGTGATCGAGTCCGCGATCGAGAAGGGCCGCGGAGCCGTGGCGACCGTGCTCGTCAAGAAGGGCAAGCTCAAGACGGGCGACCCGATCATCGCGGGCCAGGAGTTCGGCCGCGTGCGCGCGATGCTCGACGAGAACGGCAAGCCGGTCGGCGAGGCGGGTCCCTCGATGCCGGTCGTGGTGCTCGGCCTTTCGGGCGCGCCGAACGCGGGCGACGAGGTGCTCGCGGTCGAGAGCGAGCGCAAGGCGCGCGAGGTCGCGCTCTATCGCCAGGGCAAGTATCGCGACGTCAAGCTCGCGCGCCAGGCGACGCGTGCCGAGGACGTCTTCTCGCAGATGGGCGAGGACAAGGCGGGCACGATCGCGATCGTGCTCAAGACCGACGTGCAGGGCAGCGCCGAGGCGTTGCGCGACGCGCTGACCAAGCTCTCGACCGACGAGGTCAAGGTCAATGTCGTGGCGAGCGGCGTCGGCGGCATCACGGCCTCCGACGTGCAGCTGGCGGCGGCTTCGCGCGCGCAGATCATCGGCTTCAACGTGCGCGCGGACGCCGCGGCGCGCGATGCGCTCAAGGATGCGGGCCTCGAGGTGCGCTACTACAGCATCATCTACGAGGCCATCGACGACGTGAAGCAGATGATGTCGGGGCTGCTCGCGCCCGAGATCAAGGAGCAGATCGTCGGCGTCGCGCAGGTGCGCGAGGTATTCCGTTCGAGCAAGTTCGGCGTGGTCGCGGGCTGCCTCGTGACCGAGGGCTTCGTCAAGCGCAACAACCCGATCCGCGTGCTGCGCGACAACGTGGTCATATTCGAGGGCGCCCTCGAGTCGCTGAAGCGCTTCAAGGACGACGCGGGCGAGGTGCGCGCCGGCACCGAGTGCGGCATCGGCGTGAAGAACTACCAGGACGTGCGCGTCGGCGACCAGATCGAGTGCTTCTCCCGTGTCGAGGTGGCGCGCTCCATCGAGTGATGGGCGCGTGAGCCATGGCCGGTAACGCACGCCGTGAGCGCATCGAGGGCGAGGTGCAGCGCGTGCTGTCGGCGCTGGTCGCGCGCGAGGTCAAGGACCCGCGCGTCGGCAGCGTCACGATCACGGCGGTGCAGCTCGCGCCCGACCTGTCGGTGGCGCGCGTCTTCTTCCTGCCCTTCGGCGGCCGCCATCCCGCGGATGAAGTGCGCGAGGGCCTCGCGAGCGCGGCGGGATTCCTGCGCGGCGAGGTGGGCCGGCGCCTGTCGCTGCGCCATGCGCCGCGCCTCGAGTTCGTGATCGACCGGCACCTCGAGGAGGCTTCGCAGCTCAGTTCGCTGATCGATCGGGCGGTGCGCGAGGATCGCTCGCGCGCGGGCGAGGACGAGCCGGCCGGAGAGGCCGGGCCGTCCGATCCGAAGCCGACTTGACGCATCCACCGTGCCCTCCGGCATCCTGCTCCTCGACAAGCCGCGGGGCCTGTCCTCGAACGCCGCGCTGCAACGCGTGAAGCGCGCCTACGGCGCCGCGAAGGCCGGCCACGTGGGCAGCCTCGACCCGCTCGCGACGGGCATGCTGCCGATCTGCCTCGACGAGGCGACCAAGGTCGCGGGCGAGGTCCTCGCGGGGCGCAAGCGCTACGAATTCACGGTCGCGCTCGGCGCGCGCACCTCCACGGGCGACACCGAGGGCGAAGTGGTCGAGCGCGCGGCGGTTCCGGCGCTCGGGGCTGCGGCGGTGGCGGCTGCCCTGGCGGGGTTCCTGGGCCCGCAGACGCAGGTGCCGCCGATGTACTCGGCATTGAAGCGCGATGGCCGGCCGCTGTACGAGCTCGCCCGTGCCGGCGTCGAGGTCGAGCGCGCCGCCCGCGATATCACCATCCATGCACTGACGCTGGAACGCCTCGAGGCCACGGCCCTTGGCCTGGCCGTCGAATGCTCCAAGGGAACCTATGTGCGCACGCTGGCGGAAGACCTCGCCCGCGTGCTCGGTACGGTCGGGCACGTGACGCGGCTGCATCGCGCCTGGGTCGAACCTTTCGTGCGTGAACCGATGCTTCCGCTCGACCAGGTCACCGAGGCGGCCCGGGCCGGGGCACCGCCGCCACTCCTGCCTCTCGAACGGGGCATTCCCGGCTGGCCCGTGGTGCGCCTGTCGCCCGCCTGCGTGCGGCGGGTGCGGCAGGGGCAGGCGATCGGCAGGGCGGACTTGCCGGCGGGGACGGGCGTGGAAGGGGTGCCCATGGGCCCGGGCGCCAGCGTGCGGCTGGCCGACGAAGCCGGTGAGTCGGTTGGGCTCGGAGAGATGGACGGATTCGGAGGCATCCGGCCCCGCCGGATCTTCAACTTGTGAGTGGACAGGCGTACGAGTAGAATGCCGCGCCTCCAAAACGGTACAAAGCCAAGATTTTCAAGGATTTCCCTGTAATGTCGCTAACCACGGAAAAAAAGAGCGGAGTTCTCGCGCAATTCCGCCGCGATCCGAAAGATACCGGGTCGCCAGAAGTCCAGGTCGCGCTGCTCTCCGAGCGGATCAATGGTCTCGGTGAGCACTTCAGTGCGCACAAGGGTGACCACTCCTCGCGTCGCGGGCTCGTCAAGCTCGTGAACCAGCGCCGCAAGCTCCTCGACTATCTCAAGGCGACGAAGCCCGAGAAGTACCAGGAGCTCGTCGAGCGCCTGGGGCTCCGCCGCTAAGGACCCCGCCGAAAGGCCGCGCCAATCGAAAGCGCGGCCTTTTGCTATCGCAACCCCTTTTTTCGTGAGGACTGAAGCGTGAGCGCTTTCAAGAAATCATTTGCATTCGGCGCACATACCGTGACGCTCGAGACGGGCGAGCTGGCCCGCCAGGCCAACGGCGCCGTCATCGCCTCGATGGGCGACACCCGGGTACTCGTCACCGCCGTCGCGGCGAAGGAAGCGGCCAAGGGCCGCGACTTCTTCCCGCTGACCGTCAACTACATCGAGAAGACCTACGCCGCGGGCCGCATCCCCGGCGGCTTCTTCAAGCGCGAAGGGCGTCCCTCCGAGAAGGAAACGCTGACCTCGCGCCTGATCGACCGGCCGATCCGCCCGCTGTTCCCGGACGGCTTCTACAACGATGTGCAGGTCGTCGCGACCGTGCTGTCGCTCGATCCCGAAATCGACGCCGACATCCCCTCGCTGCTCGGTGCTTCGGCGGCCCTCTCGATCGCGGGCGTGCCGTTCAAGGGCCCGATCGGCGCGGCGCGCGTCGGCTACAAGGACGGCAGGTACCTGCTGAACCCGACCGCAAAGGAACTCGCGGGCTCGCAGCTGCACCTCGTCGTCGCCGGCACTCAGCAGGCGGTGCTGATGGTCGAGTCGCAGGCCGCGGGCCTGTCCGAGGAAGTGATGCTCGGCGCCGTGGTCTTCGGCCACACCGAGATGCAGGTCGCGATCAAGGCGATCAACGAACTCGTCAAGGAAGCAGGCAAGCCGCGCTGGGACTGGAAGCCGGCGGAAGGCAGCGCCGAGCTCGCCGCGCTCGTCAAGGGTGCCGCCGAGGCGAAGCTGCGCGAGGCCTACACGATCACCGAGAAGCAGGCGCGCTACGGCCGCATCAAGGAGATCAAGGCGGAAGTGACTGCGGCGCTGACGGCCGGCGACACCCCGAAGTGGACCGCCGACCCGGTCGACGACCAGCTCTTCAAGCTCGAGAGCGATATTGTGCGCCAGCGCATCATCGCGGGCGAGCCGCGCATCGACGGCCGCGACGCCGTCACGGTGCGCCCGATCAACGTGAAGGTCGGCGTGCTGCCGCGCACCCACGGTTCGGGCCTGTTCACGCGCGGCGAGACGCAGGCGCTCGTCGTCACGACGCTCGGCACGACGCGCGATGCGCAGATCATCGACGCGCTCGAGGGCGAACGCCGCGAGCCGTTCATGTTCCACTACAACTTCCCGCCGTTCTCGGTCGGCGAGACCGGCATGATGGGCTCGCCGAAGCGCCGCGAAATCGGCCACGGCAACCTCGCGCGCCGCGGCATCGCCGCCGTGATGCCCGACATGACGACCTTCCCGTACACGATCCGCGTGGTGTCGGAGATCCTCGAGTCGAACGGCTCCTCGTCGATGGCGAGCGTCTGCGGCGCGAGCCTCTCGCTGATGGACGCGGGCGTGCCGATCAAGGCGCCGGTGGCCGGCGTCGCGATGGGACTCGTGCTGGAGGGCAGCCGCTACAAGGTCATCACCGACATCCTCGGCGACGAGGACCACCTCGGCGACATGGACTTCAAGGTGGCCGGCACGAAGGACGGCGTCACGGCGCTGCAGATGGACATCAAGGTCGAGGGCGTGACGCCCGAGATCATGAAGATCGCACTGGCGCAGGCCCTGCAGGGCCGCCTGCACATCCTCGGCGAGATGGCGAAGGTAATCTCCGCTTCGCGCGACAAGATGTCGGAGTTCGCTCCCTCGATCATCACGATCAAGATCGACCCCGAGAAGATCCGCGACGTGATCGGCAAGGGCGGCGCGGTGATCCGCCAGATCACCGAAGAAACCGGCACGACGATCGACATCGAGAACGACGGTTCGGTCAAGATCGCCTCGGTCAACGGCGAGGCGGGCCGCGAGGCCCAGCGCCGCATCGAGCTGATCACGGCTGACGTCGAAGTCGGCCGCGTCTACGAAGGCAAGGTGGCGCGCCTGATGGACTTCGGTGCCTTCGTCACGATCCTGCCGGGCCGTGACGGCCTCGTGCACATCTCGCAGATTTCCGAGGAGCGCGTCGAGCGCGTCTCGGACAAGCTGAAGGAAGGCGACAACGTGCGCGTCAAGGTGCTCGAAGTGGACCGCCAGGGCCGCGTGCGCCTGTCGATGCGCAACGTCGACGGCTGACCGGAGCGGCGCCGGGTTTTCGCCAAGACCGAAAACCCGGCACCCCCTTTTCTAACTGTGGGGCGGGGCCGCGGTGTCCCGCGGTGGCTTGTCGTCCTCTTCCCGTTCGCGCGTACGGCCACCGGAGCCGAGCAGGGTGCGGAAGATATCGTCCTGCACGGCGCGCCAGCGCTGGTAATTCTTCTGCGCCACCTGCGAGGCGGCCTCGAGCGGATCGACGCCGACGACATTGCGCACGCGGTCCCGCATCTCGCGCTGCTGCGCATTGAACAGCTTGAGGCTCTGCTCGAGATAGCTGCCGACAACCCCCTGCAACTGCCCGCCGTAAGTGCGGATCACCTGCGAGAGGAAGTCGCGGCTCATCACGGGCTCGCCGGCGTGCTCCTGCTCCGCGATCACCTGCAACAGGATCGAGCGCGTGATGTCGGCCTGGCTCTTCTTGTCGATCACCACGAAATCGATGTGTTCGACGACGAGGCGCCGGATGTCCGCGAGGGTGATATAGCGGCTCTCGACGGTGTCGTAGAGACGCCGGTTGGGATATTTCTTGACGACCCTGGGTTCGCTCATGGCAGTTCCTCGCCTCGCCGGCCCCAGCCGCTGCCCCCTACCATAGTACAACCGGGCAACGGACCCCAAGCTATTCCGGGACCGGCAGCGAGCCGCGTCCGCGCAGGCGCCCGGGCGACCACCGCGGGACCGCCCAGGCGAGCAACTCCCGCGGTGGGGCGCCGGCGAGGGGAGGCGGCGGTGGCAGGCCGAGGAGCCCCAGCACGGTCTCGAGCGCCCGGCCGGCTCGTTCCGGGTCCACCGGAACGGCGCGCCGGGATTTCGCGAGCTTGCGTCCGTCCGGTTCCACGAGCACCGGAAGGTGCGCGTGGCGCGGGGGCGCCGCGCCGAGGGTGCGAGCCAAGGCGATCTGCCAGGGCGTGGAATCGAGCAGGTCTGCGCCGCGGACGACATCGGTGACGCCCTGCCACGCATCGTCGACCACCACGGCAAGCTGGTAGGCGATCACGTCGTCCCGGCGGCGCACGACCACGTCGCCGCGCGCCTGCCAGGTCCCTTGCACCACGCCCTGGAGCCGATCGGTGAACGCATACTCGCCGGCATCGACGCGAAAGCGCGTTGCCGTCGGTCCGGGCCGTGCCGGGCCGGAGCGACAGGTTCCTGGATAGGCCGCGATGCGCTCGCCGTCGGCGCCGTCCTCCAGCGCCTTGCGCGTGCAGCTGCATTCGAACAGCCGTCCCGCGTGCGACAGGGTGGCGAGCGCCGCGCGATACGCATCGATGCGGGCGCTCTGGCGCAGGGGAGGGGCATCCCACTCGAAGCCGCAGGCCTCGAGCGTCGCGAGGATGCGGGATTCCGAGCCCGCAACGACGCGCGGGGTGTCGAGGTCCTCGATGCGCACGAGCCAGCGCTGGCCGCCGTGTCGTGCGTCGAGGTAGCTGCCGGCCGCAGCGAGCAGCGAGCCGAGATGCAGGTCGCCGGTGGGCGAGGGCGCGAAGCGCCCGCAGCCCGGCGGGCCGTCAGCGATAGCGGTCGTCGCGGTCGCCGTACTGCCGTTCGCGGCGCTCGCGGCGCTCCTGGGCTTCGAGTGAAAGCGTGGCCACGGGGCGCGCCTCGAGCCGCTTGATGCCGATTTCCTCGCCCGTCTCGAGGCAGTAGCCGTAGGAGCCGTCCTCGATGCGCTTCAGCGCATCGTCGATCTTGCGGATCAGCTTGCGCTCGCGATCACGCGTGCGCAGTTCGAGGCTGAATTCCTCTTCCTGCGTGGCTCGGTCGTTCGGGTCGGGGAAGTTCGCGGCCTCGTCCTTCATGTGCGAGACGGTGCGGTCGACTTCCAGCATCAGGTCCTGCTTCCAGCTCAGCAGGATGTCGCGGAAGTGATCGAGCTGGGCCTTGCCCATGTACTGCTCGCCGCGGCGCGGAATGTAGGGCTGCACATTGCGCGGGCCGGCGAGCAGGTTCGCCATGCCCTCGGCACTCTCGACCTCCTCGGCTTCCGGTGCCCGCGGCGCGGGCTCGGGGGCGCGGCGCACAAAGCTTGTCTCGACGGGCGCAGTCGTCTTCGTCACGGGTTTCGGCACAGGGGCGGATGCTCTCTTTGCAGGCTTCTGCGCGGCGGCCTTCGCTCGCGCGGGCGCCTTGCGGGCAGCGGCTTTCGCTGCGGGACGGGGGGCGGACTTCACGGAAGTCTTCTTCGGCTTGCTGCTCTTCGCAGGCGCCTTCTTCGCAGGCATCCTGGGCTCCTTACAGGCTTCGGACCCGAAAACGGACGCGGGATTATACTGGCGTACGGCCTGCTGTACAGGCCTGCGTAAGCGCCGGATTTCAGGGCAATGCGACGGGCTGCGGCGGCTGCCATCCCGGCTGTCGGCGCTCGGCGACGACCGTGGTGCAGATGCCACCGCGGACGTTGAATCTGGCGCTGAGGCGCATGAATCGCGGCTCGACCGCCGCCGCGAGCGCCGCGACGATTTCGTTAGTCACGGCTTCATGGAACGCGCCGCGATCGCGGAACGACCAGACGTAAAGTTTCAGCGATTTCAATTCGACGCAGCGCTTGTCGGGGACGTATTCGAGCTCGAGCGTGGCGAAGTCCGGCTGGCCCGTCTTCGGGCACAGGCAGGTGAATTCGGGAATCGACATGCGGATCGTGTAGTCGATATCCGCCTGCGGATTCGGGAAGGTTTCCAGGGTCGTCGAGGGCTGTGAAGGCATGCCGATTAATTTACACTAGCGCGCCTGATGCGACTCACCAAGATCAAGCTTGCGGGCTTCAAGTCCTTCGTCGATCCCACTGCGGTCAGCTTCCCGAACAACCTGACGGGCGTCGTCGGCCCGAACGGCTGCGGCAAGTCGAACGTCATCGACGCCGTGCGCTGGGTAATGGGCGAGCTGTCGGCGCGCCACTTGCGCGGCGACTCCATGACCGATGTCATCTTCAACGGTTCGAGCGCCCGCAAGCCCGTCGGCACGGCGCACGTCGAACTGGTGTTCGACAATTCCGACGGCAAGATCTCCGGGCCGTACGCGAGCTATAACGAGGTCTCGCTCAAGCGCCAGGTGTCGCGCGACGGCAGTTCAAGCTACTTCATCAACGGCGCGCGTTGCCGCCGGCGCGACATCACCCAGCTGTTCCTCGGCACCGGCCTCGGCTCGCGCAGCTACGCGATCATCGAGCAGGGCATGATCTCGCGCGTCATCGAGTCGAAGGCCGACGACATGCGCGCCTTCGTCGAGGAGGCCGCCGGCATATCGCGCTACAAGGAGCGGCGGCGCGAGACGGAAAGCCGCATCGCCGATACGCGCGAGAATCTCGAGCGGCTGCAGGACCTGCGCGACGAGGTCGACAAGCAGATCCGGCACCTGCAGCGCCAGGCCGCCACCGCGCGCCGCTACCAGGCACTGAAGGAAGACGAGCGCAAGTTGACCGCCGAGGTGCTGGCGCTGCGCCTGCGCGAACTCGACAGCGGCGCAGGCGTGCACGATTCGGCGATGCGCGAATGCGACCTCGCGATGCAGGCCGCGCTCGCCGATCAGCGGGCGGCCGAGGCGGCTATCGATCGCCAGCGGGAATTCCACGAGGAGCAGACCGCGCTCGTTTCGGCGGTGCAGGGGCGCTACTACGAGGTCGGTGCGGATATTTCGCGCAGCGAGCAGGCCATCCAGCACGCACGCGAATTGCGCGAGCGCCGCACGACGGACCTGGCGGGTACGCGCAGTTCGCTCGCCGAGGTGGCCTTGCTCATCGAGCGCGACGCCGCGGAGCTCGCCGCGCTGCGCGAGGAGATCGCCGCGCTCGCGCCGCAGCTCGAGCAGGCGCATCGCGCCGAGGGCGTGGCTGCGGGCTCGCTGGCCGAGGTGGAAGGCGCACTCACCCAGTGGCAGCAGGGCTGGGAGGGTTTCAACCGCGAATTCGGCGCGGCCAGCCAGGCGACCCAGGTCGAGCGCGCGCGCATCGAGCAGCTCGAGAACCAGTTCCGCCGCCTGACGGGCCAGGCCGACCGGCTGGCCGTCGAGCGCGATGCGCTGATCGCGCAGGAATCGAACGCGCAGCTCGCGGAACTCGCGGGGCGCGAGTCGACGGCGCGGGCCACGGCCGACGGTCTCGCCGCGTCGCTCACGGCTGCGCTGGCGGACGTGCAGGCAGCGCGAGGCCGGCAACTGCAGAGCGAGTTGGGGCTCGAGGGCCTGCGGGCCGATCGCGAGCGCGCACGCGGCGAGGTCCTGTCGCTCGAAGCGCTGCAGAAGGCGGCGCTCGGGCGCGGCGGCGGCCGCGCGGGCGAGTGGCTCGCAAGCGCGGGGCTCGCCGGGCGCGGCCGGCTGGCGGAAATGCTCACGGTGGAAGGCGGCTGGGATCGAGCGGTCGAGACGGCGCTCGGCGATTACCTCGAGGCGGTCTGCGTCGAGGACCTCGATGGCGCGGCCGGCGCCATCGACACCCTGAGCGGCGCCAGCCTGACCTTGCTCGAACCCGACGGGGCGGCGGGTGGCGGCGTCGACGGTCCCTCGCTGGCCGGCTTCGTGCGCGGGCCGCGGGCACTCATCGATCTCCTCGGGCGGGTATTGACCGCCGAGTCGCTTGGCGCCGCGCTGCAGATGCGCACTGGCCTCGCGGCCGACCAGTCCGTGATCACGCGCCAGGGCGAGTGGGTCGGGCGCAGCTGGCTGCGCGTCAGCCGGGGTGTCGATCATCACGCGGGCGTCATCGAGCGCGAGCAGCGGTTGAAGGACGTGCGTGCCGAGTTCGATGCGGCCGACGGGCGCGTGCGTGAAGGCGAGGAGCAGATTGCCAACCTGCGCGCGGTGCTCGCCGCCGCCGAGCAGGCGCGCGATGCGGCGCAGGCGCGCATACAGAGTGCGCACCGGGAACATGCGGATGTGCTCGGCCAGCTCGAGGCAGGCCGCGCGCGGGCCCAGCAAACCGCCCTGCGCCGCGAGCGGCTCGAGCTGGAAGCTGCCGATGTCGCGCGCGAGATCGGCGTTTCCCAGGATGCGCTCGCCAAGGCGCGCACGGCGCTCGACCGCGGCCTCGATGCGCTGTCCGCGCTCGATGCACGCCGGCCGCAGCTCGAGGCGGAGCGCGAAGAGCGCCGCGAGCAGGTGGTCATCGCGCGCCAGCGCGCCCAGGCGGCGCAACTCGCCGCGCGCGACCTGTTGATCCGCAGCGAATCGCGCCGCTCGAGCGAGTCCGGCAAGGGCGTGAACCTGACGCGCCTGCACGAGCAGCGCGCGCAACTCGAGGCGCGAGCCTCGGAACTCGATGCCGAGCTCGCGGGCGGCGGCGAGCCGATCCGCGAGCTGCAGCAGCGGCTCGACGCGGCACTCAGCCGGCGCGTGACCATAGAAGGCGAGCTCGCCGCGGCCCGTCGCGGCCTCGAGGAAGCCGACGCGACCTTGCGCGAACTCGATGAACGGCGCGCGAGCGCCGAGCAGCGCGTCGCGACGGCGCGCGAGGCGATGGAGGCGGCGCGCCTCGCGGCGCAGGAGACCCGCGTGCGGCGCGAGAGCATCGCCGAGCAGTTTGCGGCGACACGCTTCGAGCTTCCCGCGGTGCTCGAAGGGCTCGCGGAGGACGCCGCCGTCCCGCTGTGGGAGGAGCGGCTCGCCGCCGTGCGCGCCGACATCGAGAAGCTCGGCCAGGTGAACCTCGCGGCGATCGACGAGTTGAAGGAGAACGCCGAGCGCAAGGAGTACCTCGACCGGCAGTTTGCCGATCTCACCTCGGCGCTCGACACCCTCGAGCAGGCGATGCGCAAGATCGACAAGGAAACGCGCACGCGCTTCGAGGACACCTTCAACCGCATCAATGCCGGGCTGCAGGAAAAGTTCCCGCGCCTGTTCGGCGGCGGCCACGCCTACCTTGAGCTGGTTGGCGAGGACCCGCTGTCCGCGGGTGTCGCGATCATGGCCCGCCCCCCGGGCAAGCGGAACAGCACGATCTCGCAGCTCTCGGGCGGCGAGAAGGCGCTGACGGCGGTCGCGCTCGTGTTCTCGATCTTCGACCTGAACCCGGCGCCGTTCTGCCTGCTCGACGAGGTCGACGCACCGCTCGATGAACACAACGTCGGGCGCTTCTGCGAGATCGTGCGGGACATGTCGCAGCGCGTGCAGTTCATCTTCATCACGCACAACAAGGTGACGATGGAACTTGCCGCGAGCCTGCTCGGGGTCACGATGACCGAGCCCGGCGTGTCGCGCCTCGTGGCGGTCGACGTCGACGAAGCCGTCCGCCTCGCCAGCGCGTAGGGAAGACCGCCATGCCCGAGCTGCGCATCATTCTACTCGCCGCCGGCGCGGTCCTGATCGTCGGGCTGCTCGCGTGGGAGCGCCGCAAGGCGCGGGCCGCTGCTCGAGCGGTCGCGGCGGAGGCGATGCCTGAGACCGAGGCGCCACCCCGGGTGCCCGCCGAGTCTCCCGCGCCGCCCCAGGTCGGGTCGCATTCGCCGGTGCGTGCCTCGCGCGAGCCGCCGCAGGACTTGCCGGTGATCAAGGTGAGCGATGCCGCCGAGATCGACCTGTCATTCGCGACAAGGCCGGTGGAGCCGGCCGTGCCCGTGCACATCGAGGATGACGTTGGGCCGGTGATCGAGCGCGATGCCGATGACGCGCAGTGGCAGGCGCCCGCCATCCAGCAGCATTCCGGTGCCAGCCTCGTGCTCGACTGGCCGGCCGAGTCCGAGCGCCAGGTGGTCGCACTGCGCGTGATGCCGCGGGGTGCCGACAGGTTCGCGGGGCGCTCGGTGCGCCAGGCGCTCGTCGGTGAGGGCTTTCTGCACGGGCCGATGGAGATCTTCCACCTGCCGCGCGACGATGGCCGCGTGCTGCTGAGCGCGGCGGGACTCATGCGTCCCGGCGTCTTCCGCCTCGACTCGATGGACACCGAGCGCTTCGCGGGCATCAATGTGTTCGCGGTCCTGCCGGGCGCGCTGCCGGCTGACGAGACCTTCGATCGCCTGGTCGAAGTGGGGCGGCTCTTGTCCGCGCGCCTGAATGCCGAGCTGCGCGACCAGCGGGGCGAGCCGCTCACGGCGGCGCGGGTGGTCGCGCTGCGGGCGCAGTACGCGGGAGCCGGCCCGTGAACGAAACGGCGCGGCAGCGGATGGCCGCCCTGCGCGCCGAGATCGAGCATCACGACTACCGCTATCACGTCCTCGACGACCCGGAAATCCCCGACGCCGCGTACGACCGGCTGATGCTCGAGCTGCGCACCCTCGAAGCGCAGCACCCTGAACTCGTCACCGCCGACTCGCCGACCCAGCGCGTGGGCGCGGCGCCGCTCGCCGCCTTCGGCGAGGTGGTGCATCGCGTGCCGATGCTGTCGCTCGACAACGGGTTTTCGGAGGACGACGCCCGCGCGTTCGACCGGCGGGTCCGCGAGCGGCTCGGTGACGCCGCGAATTGCCTCGAATACTCCGCCGAACCGAAGCTCGACGGGCTTGCGATCTCGATCACCTATCGCGACGGCAGGCTGGAGCAGGCGGCGACACGCGGCGACGGCACGCGCGGCGAGGACGTGACCGCGAACGTGCGCGCGATCCGGGGCGTGCCCTTGCGCCTGCGCGGTGCGCCGCCGCCGCTGCTCGAAGTGCGTGGCGAAGTGTTCATGCCGCTCGCGGGCTTTGCGCGCATGAATGAAGCAGCGGCCGCGCGCGGTGACAAGACCTTCGTCAATCCGCGCAACGCGGCGGCCGGCGCGGTGCGCCAGCTCGATCCGCGCGTGAGTGCCTCGCGGCCGCTGGAACTGTTCATCTACGGCGTCGGCGCCGTCGAGGGCGCGGCGGGCTGGGAGCGTCACAGTGAGCTGCTGGCGCAGTTGCGCGATTTCGGCCTGCGCACCTGCCCGGAGTCGGCCGTGGTGCAGGGCATCGAGGGCTGCCTCGCATATTTCGCGCGCATCGGCGCGGCCCGCGCCCGGCTGCCGTACCAGATCGACGGCGTCGTCTACAAGGTGGACCGCCGTGACTGGCAGGAGCGGCTCGGCTTCGTGTCGCGTGCGCCGCGCTGGGCGCTGGCGCACAAGTTCCCGGCGGACGAGGCTGAAACGGTGGTCAAGGCTGTCGAGTTCCAGGTGGGCCGCACCGGCGCCGTGACGCCGGTGGCGAGGCTCGAGCCGGTGTTCGTCGGCGGCGTGACCGTGAGCAATGCGACCCTGCACAACATGGATGAGGTGGTGCGCAAGGACGTGCGCGTGGGCGATACCGTGGTGATACGCCGCGCGGGGGACGTGATTCCGGAGATCGTGCGGACGCTGCCGGAGCGGCGTGGCGCGAATGCGTTGCCGGTGCAGCTGCCGACGGAGTGCCCGGTCTGCGGCTCTCCCGTCGTGCGCGAGGAGGGCGAGGCGGTTGCGCGCTGCACCGGCGGCTTTCGCTGCAGGGCGCAGGTGCGCGAGGCGCTCAAGCATTTCGCCGGCCGCCGCGCGCTCGACATCGACGGGCTCGGCGATCGCATCATCGACCAGCTGGTCGAGGCCGGGATGGTGGCCTCGCCCGCCGATTTCTACGCGCTCGAGGCCGCCGCGCTCGCGCCGCTCGATCGCATGGGCGAGAAGTCCGCGGGCAATCTCGTGGCGGCGATCGCCGCGAGCCGCGCGACCACGTTGCCGCGCCTGCTGCTGGGCCTCGGCATTCGCGACGTGGGTGAGTCCACGGCGCTGGCGCTGGCGCGCCATTTCGGTGACATCGACGCCCTGATGGCCGCGGATGAGGCGCAGTTGCGCGAGGTGCCCGACGTGGGCCCCGTGGTGGCGGCGCATGTCGCGCGATTCTTCGCGGACGCGGGCAACCGCGCACTGCTCGAGGCACTGCGCGCCCGGGGCGTGCACTGGCCGGCGGTGCCGGTCATGCGCGCGGAAGAGGCGCCCCTGGCCGGGCTCACATTCGTATTGACCGGGACCTTGTCGGCGTTGACCCGCGAAGCGGCATCCGCGGCGCTCTCCGCCCTCGGGGCGAAGGTCGCGGGATCGGTGTCGAAGAAGACGAGCTTCGTGGTGGCCGGGGAAGAGGCGGGCGGCAAGCTCGAGAAGGCGCGGGCGCTCGGCGTGCGGGTGCTCGATGAACCGGCACTGCTGGCCGTGATCAACGACAGGAAACCGCCTACGTGAGGAGGCGTGGCGCCGGGCTTTCGGTCATTCGGTTACACCGAAAACCCGGCACCATTCCCTCAAGGCGTCTTTTCGATCTTCGCGGTCTTCATCAGTTCGTCGGCGTACGCCGTGAACTTCTTCGCTTGCACGATCTGCACCAGGCGGTCCTTGACACTGTCGAACGGCGGTGGCTGCACGTCACGCGTGTCGTCGAGGCGGATAACGTGCCAGCCGTACTGCGTCTGCACGGGCGCCTTCGTGTACTCGCCCTTCTTCAGCGCAACGACCGCGGCCGCGAACGGCGGCACCATGCGATCGGGCGTGAACCAGCCCAGGTCGCCGCCATTGTCCTTCGACGAATCGATCGACTCGCGGCGCGCGAGCGCCTCGAACTTCTCGCCCTTGTCGAGCTTGCCGATGAGGCTCCTGGCGAAATCCTCCGTCGCGACCAGGATGTGGTGCGCGCGGTATTCCTGCTTCGCGAGCGCGCCGACCTGCGTTTCGTATTCCGCGCGCAGTTCCTGCTCGGTCGGCGTCTTGTCCGCGAGGTATTTCTGCATCATGTCCTGCTGCAGGATATTGAGCCGCGACAGCTCGAGCATCGCCGCCGTCTCGGGCTTGGCCGCGATGCCGTCCTTTTCCGCCTGCGAGGCGATGAGCTCGGCGCGCACCAGGTTGTCGAGGATCTGGCTGCGCTGTTCCTCGGTCAGGGCCGAGGATTCCTTGCCGGACACGCCCTTGGCGTAGGTCTCGTAGAGGTTGCGCGAGATGGCCTTGCCGTTGACGGTGGCGACTGGCTTCGCTTCGGCGCTTGCCGCGGGGGCGTTGGCCGCGGGCTTGCACGCAGCGACCAGGGCGGCGGTGGCGAGCAGCGCCGGGATCAGGGCTGATTTCATGAAATATCTCAGTGGGTTATTAATGAAAATTCAAGTCAATCGGAGGGCGCCCGCGCGCTGATCGACAGCGCGTGGATGTTTCCCCGCATCACGTCGGAGAGCGCAGCATAGACCAAACGGTGACACTCGAGCGACGTGCGCCCGGCGAAGGCGTGCGCCACGATCTCCACGCGGAAATGCCCGCCTTCACGCGCGCCGGGATGGCCGATGTGATGGGCGCCATCGTCATGGATTTCGAGCCTGGCGGGCGCGAAGGCGGCCTCGAGCGTTTCGCGCAACAGGCGCACCCGCGCGCCGGGGTCGACGACCGTCATGGCGTGCGCGTCCTTTTCAGCAGCCAGGGAAGCTGGGCGGCGATGAATACGAAGGTCAGCGCGGTCAGGCCGAAGACCTTGAAATTCACCCAGGTGCGCTCGCTCGCATTGAAGGCGACCGCGAGATTGAGCAGGCCGAGGGCCGCATAGAACGCCACCCACAGCAGGTTGATCCGCTGCCAGGTCGCCGGCGGCACCTGCGCTTCGGCGCCGAGTGCCGGCCCGAGCAGGCGCTCGACCAGCGGGCGCTGCCCGATCCAGCGGCTCGCGAGCAACGCGACGCTTACAAGCCAGAAGAAGACGGTCGGCTTCCACTGGATGAAGCGCTGGTCGTGCAGCAGCAGGGTGGCCGCGCCGAAGGCGAGCACCAGCGCCGCCGAAATCCAGTGCATCGTCGGGACGCGCCTCAGCAGCAACCAGTCGGCCGCGAGCATCGCGAGCATCGCGAGCATCAGCGCTCCGGTCGCGAAATAGAGGTCCTTCAGGTAGTAGGCGCCGAGGAACACGACGAGCGGCGCGAAGTCGAGGATCTGCTGCATGGCCTGATGGGCTGCGTCGGGGCCGATATGATACCCGCATGGGCCCCTACATCGAGTTGCATCCGCAGAACCCGCAGCTGCGCCTCATCCGGCGCGCCGCGGAGGCGATACGCGCCGGGGCAGTGATCGCCTATCCGACCGACTCGTGCTACGCGCTCGGCTGCCATATCGGCGACAAGGATGCGCTCGAGCGCGTGCGGCGCATCCGCCAGGCCGACCGCCACCATCACTTCACCCTGATGTGCCGCGACCTCACCGAGATCGGGCGCTATGCGCGCATCGATACCTGGCAGTTCCGCCTGCTCAAGGCGGGCACGCCGGGCCCCTACACCTTCCTGATGCCGGCGACCCGCGAGACGCCGCGGCGGCTGCAGCACGAGAAGCGGCGCACGATCGGCATCCGCGTGCCGGACCATGTGGTGCCGCGGATGCTGCTCGCCGAACTCGGCGAGCCGATCATGACCTCCACGCTGGTGCTGCCGGGGGACGACCAGCCGCTCAACGACGCGCGGGAGATCCAGGCGCGGCTCGCCCACGACCTCGACCTCGTGCTCGACGGCGGGCCCTGCGGGCTCGAACCGACGACCGTGGTGGACCTCGCCGTGCAACCCCCCGCGGTGCTGCGGGTCGGCAAGGGCGACCTGGCGCGCCTCGGGCTCGCGGCATCCGGCCGGTAGCCGGGCACCCATGGCCCATGGCCTGTGGCCCGCTATAATGCCGGCCCATCCGCGCCGCCCGCGCCAACCCTGCGAAGCCTGACCACGACGTGCCGAGTCCCACGCCGACCCGCCTGACGACCCCTGCTGCGAGGCCCGCATGAGCGCGAATGTGCAGGCCCGGCGCGTCCTCTCCGGCATGCGGCCGACCGGTGCGCTGCACCTCGGCAACTACCATGGGGCGCTCGCCAACTGGATCGAGCTGCAGTACCAATACCAGTGCTTCTTCTTCGTCGCGGACTGGCACGCGCTGACGACCGATTACGAAGACACGAGCCGGCTGCCTTCCCACATCCACGAAATGGTGGTCGACTGGCTCGCGGCCGGCATCAATCCCGGCGTCGCCACGGTGTTCGTGCAGTCGCACGTGCCCGAGCACGCAGAGCTGCACCTGCTGCTGTCGATGATCACGCCGCTCGGCTGGCTCGAGCGGGTGCCGACCTACAAGGACCAGCAGGCCGAGCTCAAGGAGAAGGACCTCGCCACCTACGGCTTCCTCGGCTATCCGCTGCTGCAGTCGGCCGACATCCTGGTCTACCGGCCCTCGTTCGTGCCGGTGGGCGAGGACCAGGTCGCGCATGTCGAGATCACGCGCGAGGTCGCGCGCCGCTTCAACCACCTGTTCGGCAGCGAGCCCGACTTCGAGGCCAAGGCCGAGAAGGCGGCCAAGGGCCTCGGGGGCAAGCTGGCCGCCCAGTACCGCCAGCTGCGACGCGAGTACCAGCAGGAAGGCCAGCAGGCCGCGCTCGAGCAGGCCCGTGCGCTCGTGCTCGCGAACAACCGCATCACCGTCGCCGATCGCGAACGGCTGCTCGGCTGGCTCGAAGGCAGCGGCGTCGCCGTGCTGACCGAGCCGCAGGTGCTGCTGACGAAGTCGCCGAAGGTACCCGGGCTCGATGGCCGCAAGATGTCGAAGTCCTACGGCAACACCATCGGCCTGCGCGAGGACCCCGACAGCGTCGCGAAGAAGCTCAAGACGATGCAGACCGATCCGGCGCGCGTGCGCCGCACCGATCCCGGCAACCCGGACAAGTGCCCGGTCTTCGACCTGCACAAGATCTATTCCGACGCCGCGACGATCGAGTGGGCCGACCGCGGCTGCCGCACGGCGGGCATCGGCTGCCTCGAGTGCAAGAAGCCGCTGATCGAGAAAGTGGTCGAGTTCGTCGGCGGCATGCGCAAGCGGGCGCAGGAATACGAGGACAACCCCGAACTCGTGCGCTCGATCCTCGTCGAGGGCAGCGAGAAGGCGCGCGAGGCGGCCCGTGACACGATGGACGAGGTGCGTCGCGTGATGCACCTGAGCGGGGACCTGTGAAGCCCGACCTGAAGCTCGTGGTGTCGAATCCCGGCGCCGGGGATGCGGCCCCGGCGGGCGAGGCCGTGCCGCAGCAGGCGGAAATGCCCTTTGCGATCGTGCACGGCGAGGCCGTGACCGAGGTCCCGAAGGACCTCTATATCCCGCCGCAGGCGCTCGAGGTGTTCCTCGAGGCATTCGAGGGGCCGCTCGACCTGCTGCTCTATCTCATCCGGCGGCAGAACCTCGACATCCTCGACATCCCGCTCGCGGACATCACGAAGCAGTACATGGAGTACATCGAGCTGATGCAGGACCTGCAGCTCGAGCTCGCGGGCGAATACATGCTGATGGCCGCCACGCTCGCGGAGATCAAGTCGCGCATGCTGCTGCCGCGGGCGCACGTCGACACGGGCGAGGAGGCCGATCCGCGCGCCGACCTCGTGCGGCGGCTGCAGGAATACGAGCGCTTCAAGCGCGCGGCCGAGAACATCGACGCGCTGCCGCGCCTCGAGCGCGACGTGTTTGCCGCGGGCGTGCAAGCCGATCGCAAGGTGGTGCGCCTGCTGCCGCAGGTGCAGCTGCGCGAGATGCTGCTCGCCTTCCAGGACGTGGTGCGGCGCGCGGAGATGTTCGCGCACCACCATATCCAGCGCGAGCGCCTGTCGGTCCGCGCCCGCATGGCCGACATCCTCTCGACACTCGAGGGGTCGAGTTTCGTAGAATTCGCGCGCCTGTTCCGCCCCGAGGAGGGGCGCATGGGCGTGACGGTCACCTTCGTCGCCATCCTCGAGCTGGTGCGCGAAGGGCTGATCGACTTCGTCCAGGCAGAGCCGTACGCGCCGCTGCACGTGCGCGCGGCGCAGCCTGGCCACAGTGGATTGCAGCTGGTCGCGGACAATCCGGCCGGCGAGGCGGGCACATGAGCGACACCCAACTGCGCAACATCGTTGAGGCAGCGCTGCTGGCTGCGGGCCGGCCGCTGTCGTTCGCGGACCTTGCGGGCCTGTTCGAGGAAGCGGACCGGCCGGCGAACTCCGAACTGCGTGCCACGCTCGCGGCGCTCGCGGCGGAGTACGAGTCGCGCGCCCTGCAGCTGCTCGAGACCGCGAGCGGCTGGCGCGTGCAGGTGCGCGCGCAGTTCGCGCCGCAGGTGTCGCGCCTGTGGCCGGAGCGCCCGCAGAAGTTCTCGCGCGCGCTGCTCGAGACGCTGGCGCTGATCGCCTACCGCCAGCCCATCACGCGCGCCGAGATCGAGTCGGTGCGTGGCGTGGCGGTGAACCCGAACATCGTGCGCACGCTGATGGATCGCGGCTGGGTGCGCAGCGTCGGCCACCGCGACGTGCCGGGACACCCGGAACTGCTCGGCACGACGAAGGAGTTCCTCGACTATTTCGGCCTGCGCAGCCTCGAGCAGCTGCCGTCGCTCGCGGAACTGAAGGCGATGACGGAGCTGTCCCCCCAGCTTGACCTGCCCGGTACCGCCGACGAGACCGCCGTGGCTGCCGTCTCCGCGGAGGCGGCATTCTCGGAAGCCGCATCCGTCGATGCCGATGCGGATGCCGATGTGGCCGACGGCGATGCCGATGCCGAGGGCGACGACGAGGAACTCGAGGCGGCCGGCGAAACGGCGCCGGGACTCGTCGCGGCGCCTCCCGACGCCGAGCCGTGAGCGCCGGGCCGGGCGAGCGCCTGCAGAAGGTGCTCGCGAGCCTCGGCCTCGCCTCGCGCCGCGAGGCGGAAGACTGGATCCGCGCGGGACGACTCACGGTGAATGGCGCGACGGCTACGCTCGGCGTGCGCATCGGCGCGCGTGACGATGTGCGCCTCGATGGCCGGCCGATCCGCCGCCACGCCGCCGCGCCGCGCGCGCAGGTGTTCCTGGCGCATCGTTCGCCGGGCGAGTCCCTGCAACAGCCCGACGATTCCGGCCATGAGTCGCTGCTGGCGCGGATGCCGCGGCGATCGGGGCGGCGGTTCGTCGTGGTGAGCCCGATGCCGCGCATCGACGGCGGCCTCGAAATCTTCTCCCCGGACGGCGAGGTCGCGGCCCGCCTGCAGCGCATGGCGAGGCAGGCTGAAAGCGAATTCCGCGTGCGCCTCCATGGCGAATTGCCCGCCGCGCGCCTCGAGACGGTGCTGGGCGGCGAGCTCGACGACGGCGAGCGGCTCGCCGTGCTTCATTGCGAAGCAGCGGGCGGCGAGGGCAGCAACCGCTGGTACGCAATCGTCACGCGTGGCGCGAGCGGCAAGTCGGTCCGGCGGTTGTTCGAGCGCCAGGGCGCGACCGTGAGCCGCGTGCTGCGCGTGCGCTTCGGCTCGCTCGAGCTCGACCGCACGTTGCCCCGCGGCCGCTCGCGTGCGCTGACGGAGGCGGAACTCGCGTCGCTGCTGCCGGCCGCGCCCGGGGCCAGCGACGCGGTCAGGGACGAGGCGCCTGCGCGTCCACGGACAGCCCCGACATCCCGCGCCCGCCCGGCCCGAGCAGGCAGACGTAGGCCGCGGTGATGGCTTCGGGCAGGGGCGCGCTGTCGGGGGCTTCCGCCGGATAGGCGGTGCGCCGCATCGCGGTGCGCGTGGGGCCCGGATTGATCGCGTTCACGCGCACGCGCGACACGCCCGACGTTTCCTCGGCGAGCACCTGCGTGAGCCCTTCGATGGCGAACTTCGACACGGCGTAGGCGCCCCAGTAGGCGCGCCCGCGCCGCCCCACGCCACTCGAGGTGAACAGTACGCCCGCATCGGGCGCCGCGCGCAGCAGCGGCAGCGCGACCTGCGTGAGCGCAAACGCGGCGGTCACGTTGACGTGCAGGACGCGCGTCCACAGCGGCACGTCGTAGTGCTCGATCGGCGAGAGGTCGCCGAGCAGCCCGGCATTGTGCAGCAGCCCGTCGAGCCGGCCGAAGCGCGCACCGATCGCATCGGCGACCGCGTCGTACTCCCTTGCCGTGGCGCGCTCGAGGTCGAGCGGCGCGATGATCGGCTCGGGGCTGCCGGCCGCGCGGATTTCATCGTAGACGCGCTCGAGCTTGTGCACGGTGCGGCCGAGCAGCACGACCTCGGCACCGTGCGCGGCGCAGGCGAGCGCCACCGCACGGCCGATGCCGCTGCCGGCTCCGGTGATGGCGATGACGCGGCCCGCGAGCTCATCGGCTGCGGCCACGTACAGGCGGGGTTCCACGTTCGGAGTCATGTCGTCCTCAGGTTCGGCCGCGCATGGCGCGCCTTGCGGCGCGCCATGCGATCCAGTTTTGCGCGAGGGCTTCGCGGCGGTCCGCTGCGGCGCGCGGCGGTCGCAGTGCGAGGGAGGCCCACACGATGCCACCCCGCAAGGCGGGTGTCAGGTGCCCGGGCAATGCGCGCAGCTGCGCCTCGAGTGCGCTGCGCGAGCGGTCCGTGGCCATGTGCTCGTGTTCGTGCAGCGCCCGGCCGAGCGCGGCAGCGTAGGAGCCGATCCCCGCCCCGCCGGCGGCGAGCGCGGCATAGGGGCTGAACAGGCCGTCGGTCCACAGGGCCGCATCCTGCGCGGCGTCCTCCGCGGTGGCGGGCCCGCGGCCGAGGCTGTGCCGGGCGAGTTCGCGCGCTGCAAGTTCCGGCAGGGCACACAGGTCCGGCGCAGGCAGGCCCGCGGCGAGGCAGGCGTTGCGCAGTGCCTGGGCGGCCGGATGCGCGGGAATCGACGCGCGCAGCCGCTGCGTTTCCTCCTGCCACCAGGCGAGTCGCGCATGCGCCACGGAATGATCGAGCCGCGCCCGCGCGCCCGTCATGATCTCGTGTTCGATCGAGAAAAGCGCCGCGATGCCCGTTCGCGCACCGGCCGGTGCATAGAGCCAGGCGAAGTAGCGCGCGCCCGAGCCGGGGGGCGGCGATCCGGACGGGTCACCGCTCACGAAGGGATGGCGCCGGGTGCGGCGGCGTCCGGCGTCGCGGCGGCCGGCGCGGCGGGTTCGCGCGCCAGGCGCTCGACCGGCTCGAGCGTGGGCAGGGCGGCGTCGGCCGTCACGCCGAGTTCGGTAAAGCGCCGCGCCTGCGGCAAGACCTGCCGCTCGAGCGAGCCCACCGCGCTGTTGTAGGACTCGACCGCGCCGCCGAGCCGCTGGCCGACGCGCGCGAGGTGCGTCGAGAAATTGCCGAGCCGCCGGTAGAGCTCCTGGCCGAGGTCACGGATCTCGGCCGCATTCTGCGCCACCTGCGCCTGGCGCCAGCCGAAGGCGATGGCCTTCAGCAGCGCCATCAGCGTGGAAGGCGTTGCGATCACCACGCTCTGCTTGAGCGCGTTGTCGATGAGTTCGGGGCGCTCGGCGAGCGCGGCGGAGAGGAACTGGTCGCCCGGCAGGAACAGCACCGCGAACTCGGGGCTGCGGGCGAATTGCGCCCAGTAGGCCTTGCCGGCGAGCTCGCGGATGCGCGCCTCGACCTGCTGGGCATGGCGCGCAAGCGCGGCGCGTCGCGCGTCGTCGCTGTCGGCCTCGACCGCCTCGAGATAGGCGTCGAGCGGCGTCTTCGCATCGACGACGAGGTCGCGCTCATCGGGCATGTGCACGACGAGGTCCGGGCGCAGGGTTCCCGACTCGGTCGCGACCTGGGCCTGCTCGGTGAAATCGGCGTGGCCGGTGAGGCCGGCGAGCTCGACCACCCGGCGCAGCGTGACCTCGCCCCAGCGCCCGCGCACTTCCGGGCGGCGCAGCGCCGTGACGAGGTTGCGTGTCTCGCGGGCAAGCTGCGCCTGGCCGCTGGTCATTCCCTCGATCTGCGCGCGCAGGCTGGTGAAGGCCTCGCGCCGCTCGCGCTCGAGCGCCTGCACCTCGGCCTCGGTGCGCGCGAGCGCCGCGCGGATGGGATCGATGAGCTGGTTGAACGCCGCCTCGCGTTCCCTGAGCGCGCCCTGCACGGTGGCGTGCTCGCGGCCGAGCGACTCGCGCGCGAGCGCGAGGAAGACTTCGCTGTTGGCGCGCAGCGACTCGGAGGCGAGCTCGTCGAAGGCCGCGCGCAGGCGTGTCTCGCTGCGCGTCAGCAGCTCGACCTGCTCGCGGGCGCGTTCCTCGTCCGCCGCCAGTCGTGCCCTGGCGGCCTCGAGCGCGGCGCCGAGTTCGGCGGCGCGCCGCGCGGCGCGCAGCTGGCCGATGAGCCAGCCGATGACGGCTCCGAGGACAAAGGCCGCCGTGGCTGCGGCGAGCAGCAATGTGAGGTTCATGGCGGGGCCTCGAGCCAGGCGATCAGGTCGCGCGGCTCGGCGAGCCAGCCTTCCGCGGGCCACAGATGATGCTCATCCGCTTCGCACACATAGCCGAAGGAGGCGGCCAGCGCGCGCATCCCCGCGGCGCGCGCCGCCTCGATGTCGCGCAGCGCGTCGCCGACATAGGCGCATTCCGCAGGCGCGACGCCGAGCGCGCCGGCGGCGTACAGCAGCGGTTCCGGATGCGGCTTGCGCACCGGCAGCGTGTCGCCGCTCACGAGGCAGCCGGCGCGCCGGTCGAGCCCGAGTCCGGCCAGCAACGGCCGGGCGAGCCAGCCGGGCTTGTTGGTGACGACGCCCCACGGCATCGCGGCGCCCTCGATGTGCTCGAGCATCGCCTCGCCGCCCGGGAAGAAGCCGGTCTCGTCGATGAGGCGGGCGCGATAGAGGTTGAGGAAGCGCTCGCGCAGGCCCTCGAGCCGTTCGCCCTGCGCCTGCGGAAAGCCGATGCGCATCAGGCCGTTCGAGCCGTGCGACACCTGCGCGCGTGCCGTCGCGAAATCGATCGGCGGCAGGCCTTCCTCGGCGCGCAATGCGTTCATCGCGCCCACCATGTCGGGGGCGGTATCGAGCAGGGTGCCGTCGAGGTCGAACAGCACCGCGCGGACCGGCGCCCGCTCCATGCCACGACTCATGCCGCCGCCTGCGCGCGGCGAAAATGCGCGAGGTAGTTCACCGAGGGATCGGCCGTAAGGGAACTCGCGCCACCGAAGGGGTCGTATTCGATGCCGGCGAGGTCCTGCACGGTGAAGCCCGCCGCGCGCGCCTGCGCCACGAGTTCGGACGGGCGGATGAAGCGATCGTACTCGTGCGTGCCCCGCGGCAGCAGGCGCAGCACGTACTCGGCGGCGACGATCGCGAGCGCGAAGGATTTCACGCCGCGGTTGATCGTCGATACGAACAGGTCGCCGCCGGGACGCACGAGCCCCGCGAAAGTCGCGAGCGTCGCGCCAGGCTCCGGCACGTGCTCGAGCATCTCCATGCAGGTGACGGCATCGAAAGGCGCGACGCCCGAGGCGCGCAGCGATTCGGCGCCGATGGTGCGATAGTCGATGGACAGCCCGCGCTCGAGCGCGTGCAATTGCGCCACCTCGATCATGGCGGGCGCCAGATCGATCGCGGTCACCCGTGCGCCGGCCGCGGTGAGCGCTTCGGCGAGCAGGCCGCCGCCGCAACCGACATCGAGCACGCGCGCCCCGGCAAGCGTGGCGCGCTCCTGCACGAAGCGCATGCGAACCGGGTTCAGCCGGTGCAGCGGCTTGAACTCGCCCTGCGGGTCCCAGAAGCGGTGGGCCAGGGCATCGAACTTGGCGAGCTCGGCCTCATCGGCGGCGGCGGTCATGCGGCGGCTCCAACCTGCGGGCGCGCCGGGAACTCGCGCGCGATCGTGGCGAGCTCCTCCGGGTCGAAGGCGAGCAGCCGGCTGTCACGCAGCATCGCGTGGCCCGCCACCCACACGTCGGTCACGGCGCCGCGCCCGGCGCAGTAGACGATGGCATCGGCCGGGTCGCCCACGGGCTGGCAGGCCGGCGCCGACAGGTCGATGCAGATCACGTCCGCGGCCTTGCCGGGACTGAGCGAGCCGATCTCGCCGGCGAGCCCGAGCGCCTGCGCACCGCCCATCGTCGCGAGGCGCAGCGCCTCTCCGGCCCCGAGCGCGCCGGGCTCGTGGGTCGACTGGCTCGCGAGCAGGCAGGCCGCGCGCGCTTCCGCGAGCAGGTCGAGCGCGCCGGCGCTCGCCGCGCCGTCGGTGCCGAGCGCGACATTGACGCCGGCGGAGCGCAGTGCGCCCACCGGGCAGGTGCCGCTGCCGAGCCGCTGGTTCGATTGCGGGCAATGCACGACCGAGATGCCGGTGCGCGCCGCGAGGTCGATGTCTTCGTCGCTGAGCCAGTTCATGTGCACGGCGGAGAATCCCGGGCGCAGCAAGCCCTCGTCGCCGAGCCAGGTCAGCGGCCGCCCGCCGTGCGCCGCGAGGCTGTCCTGCACCTCCGTCTGGGTCTCGTGCAGGTGCATCGCGAGCGGCGCATCGAGCTGGTCGATCAGGCGGCGCAGGCGCGCGAACGTCGGGCGTGCCACGGCGTAGGGCGAGTGCGGCGCGAAGTAGGGACGGATCAGCGGGTCGTCGCGGTACTCGTCCCACAGCCGCGCCGCCTTGTCGAGATGCTCGTCGGCGTCGGCCGCCCAGGGCGTGCGCGCCTCGACGATCGGCGCCCCGACGACGGCCCGCAGGTGCCGCGCGCGCGCGAGGCGCGCCACTTCGTCGGGGAAGTAGTACATGTCGGCGAAACAGGTGATGCCGGCCGCGAGCATCTCGGCCATCGCGAGCTGCGTGCCGCTGCGGACGAACTGCGCATTCACGCTGCGGCGCTCGTACGGCCAGATCGTCTCGTTGAGCCATTGCATCAGCGGGCCGCGCACCGGCAGGCCCCGCAGCAGGCTCATCGCCGCGTGGGTGTGCGCATTCACGAGCCCGGGCAGGAGCGCGTGGCGCGGGCGCTGGATGCGCTCGCGCGGCGCAAAGCGCGCGGCGAGGGCCGCCGCGGCGCCGATTGCGACGATGCGCCCGCCGTCGACCGCGAGCGCGGCATGGCCGATCGCGGCCGCATCGTCCATGGGCAATGCCCAGCGGGCTTCGATGAGAAGGTCGATCGGCTGCATGCGCAAAATTATACCGGTACCCCCGGGCATCGCGCTGCGCGGATCGGGGGCGGGACCGGTGGATGTGGTAAAATTCCGCCTTTCAACCTCGCCGGAATCGTCAGTCCGCATGGCCGATATCGCCCGCGAAATCCTGCCGGTCAACCTCGAAGACGAGATGCGCCGTTCCTACCTCGATTACGCAATGAGCGTGATCGTGGGGCGCGCGCTCCCCGACGTGCGCGACGGGCTGAAGCCGGTGCACCGGCGCGTGCTGTATGCCATGCGCGAGCTCGGCAACGACTGGAACAAGTCCTACAAGAAATCGGCGCGCGTCGTCGGCGACGTGATCGGCAAGTACCACCCGCACGGCGACGCGTCCGTCTACGACGCCATCGTGCGCATGGCGCAGCCGTTCTCGATGCGTTACCTGCAGGTCGACGGCCAGGGCAATTTCGGCTCGGTCGACGGCGACATGCCCGCGGCCATGCGTTACACCGAAGTGCGCATGTCGCGCTACGCCGGCGAGCTGCTTGCCGACATCGACAAGGAAACCGTCGATTTCGTGCCGAACTACGACGAGTCGGAGCACGAGCCCGCCGTGCTGCCGACCCGCGTGCCGAACCTGCTGCTGAACGGCTCGTCCGGCATCGCGGTCGGCATGGCGACCAACATCCCGCCGCACAACCTCACCGAGATCGTCAACGCCTGCCTTGCGGTGCTCGACGATCCGGCGATCTCGCTCGCGGGCCTGATGCAGATCGTGCCGGGGCCCGATTTCCCGACGGCCGGCATCATCAACGGCGCCCAGGAAATCGTCAGCGCCTACAAGGGCGGGCGCGGTCGCCTGTCGGTGCGCGCGCGCACGCATTTCGAGGACCTCGAGAAGGGCGGCCGCCAGGCCATCATCGTCACCGAGCTGCCCTACCAGGTGAACAAGGCGCGGCTGCTCGAGCGCATCGCGGACCTCGTGCGCGAGAAGTCGATCGAGGGCATTTCCGAGCTGCGCGACGAGTCCGACAAGGACGGCATGCGCGTCGTCATCGAGCTGAAGCGCGGCGAGGTCGCCGAGGTGGTGCTCAACAACCTCTTCGCGCAGACGCCGATGGAGACGGTGTTCGGCATCAACATGGTGGCGCTGGTCGACGGCCAGCCGCGCCTGCTGTCGCTCAAGGAGATGCTCGAGGCCTTCCTGCGCCACCGGCGCGAGGTGGTCACGCGGCGCACGATCCACGACCTGCGCAAGGCGCGTGAACGGGCCCATATCCTCGAGGGCCTCGCGGTTGCGCTCGCCAACATCGACGAGGTGATCGCGACGATCAAGGCGGCGGCTTCGCCGGCCGACGCGCGCGTCGCGCTGATGGCGCGCGCCTGGCCGCCGGGCGGCGTGCCGGCGATGCTGGCGCGCGCCGGCGACGTCTCGACCCGGCCCGACGATGCCGGCGCCGACACCGGCCTCGTGAACGGCGCGTACCGGCTTTCGGAGGCGCAGGCGCAGGCGATCCTCGAGATGCGCCTGAACCGCCTCACGGCGCTCGAGCAGGACAAGATAGTCGCCGAGTACCAGCAGCTGCTCGACCTGGTGCGCGACCTGGCCGACATCCTCGCGCGCCGCGAGCGCCTCACCGAGGTCATCCGCGGCGAGCTCATCGAGGTGCGCGAGCAGTACGGCGATGCGCGCCGCACCGAGATCAACCGCGACCACCTCGACCTCACGACCGAAGACCTGATCGAGCCGCAGGACGTGGTCGTGACGCTCTCGCACGCGGGCTATGCGAAGTCGCAGCCGGTCACCGAATACCAGACGCAGCGCCGCGGCGGGCGCGGCAAGACGGCGACCGCGGTCAAGGACGAGGACTTCATCGAGAAGATGTTCGTCGCGCACACGCACGACACGCTGCTGTGCTTCTCGAACCGCGGCCAGGTGTACTGGCTCAAGGTCTACGAGCTGCCGCAGGCCGGTCGCAATGCGCGCGGCAAGCCCATGGTGAACCTGCTGCCGCTGCGCGAGGGCGAGAAGATCAACGCCGTGCTGCCGGTCAAGCAGTTCGACGACCTGCACCACGTGTTCATGGCGACGAGCCACGGCACGGTGAAGAAGACGCCGCTGTCGGCGTTCTCGCGCCCGCGCACGAGCGGCATCATCGGCGTCGACCTGCGCGACAACGACCGCCTCGTTGGCGTCGACCTGACCGACGGCAGCTGCGAGATCATGCTGTTCTCGAGCGGCGGCAAGGCGATCCGCTTCGCCGAGAGCGAAGTGCGCGCCATGGGCCGCGACGCGGCCGGCGTGCGCGGCATCCGCCTCGAGACCGGGCAGGAGCTCATCGCGCTGATCGTGGTGCGGGAAGGGTACGTACTGACCGCATCGGAGAACGGCTACGGCAAGCTGACGCCGCTCGATGACTTCCCGGTGCACGGGCGCGGCGGGCAGGGCGTGATCGCCTTGCAGACGACCGAACGCAACGGTGCGATGGTGGCGGCGCTGCAGGTCGCGGCGCCGCAGGAGCTGATGCTGATCAGCTCGAACGGCACGCTCGTTCGCACGCCGGTCGCCGACGTGTCGGTCGTAGGGAGAAATACGCAGGGTGTGCGCCTCATCCGCCTCGATGAGGGCGAACGCCTCACGGGCGTCGAACGCATCGAGAGTCTCGACGGCGAAAGCAGCGCCGGAGATTCGGACGAGAGCACGGAAAGTTCTGACGGGCCGCCGCTGCCTTGATAACATTCGGGGGTCCCTTTCGACCTTTCTGACCCCCGGAATCCAAGCTCGTGCGCGTATTCAATTTCGCAGCGGGGCCGGCCACGCTGCCCCTCGAAGTCCTCGAACAATCCCAGGCTGAAATGACCGACTGGCGCGGCAGCGGCATGTCGGTGATGGAAGTGAGCCATCGCAGCAAGGCGTTCATCGCCGTCGCCCATGAGGCGGAAGCCGACCTGCGCGCACTGCTCGCGATCCCGTCGAACTACAGGGTGCTGTTCCTGCAGGGCGGGGCCACCGGCCAGTTCTCCGCGATCCCGCTCAATCTCGCGACGCAGGATTCGACCGTCGACTACGTCAACACCGGCGCCTGGTCGAAGAAGGCGATCGGCGAGGCGAAGCGCTACGCGAAGGTGAACGTTGCGGCGGATGAGGCCGCCGGCAACTACAGCAGCGTGCCCGCCCAGGGCGCGCTCAGGCTGACGCCGGGCGCCGCCTACCTCCACTACACGCCGAACGAGACGATCGGCGGCGTCGAATTCCCGTACGTGCCCGTGCACGGCGACGTGCCGCTGGTGGCGGATTTCTCCTCGACCATCCTCTCGCGCCCGATCGACGTATCGAAATTCGGGCTCATCTACGCCGGCGCGCAGAAGAACATCGGTCCCTCGGGCCTCGTGGTCGTGATCGTTCGCGATGACCTGCTCGGCCGCGCCCGCCCGGGTACGCCGCTCGTGTGGGACTATGCGGCGATGGCGAAGGAGGGCTCGATGCTCAACACGCCGCCGACCTTCGGCTGGTACTTCGCGGGCCTCGTGTTCAAGTGGCTGCTGGGGCAGGGCGGGCTCGCGGCGATGGCCGAGCGCAACCGCGCCAAGGCCGAGCGCCTGTACGCGGCGATCGACGGCTCGGGCTACTACCGCAACCCGGTTGCGAAGGAAGCGCGTTCCTGGATGAATGTGCCGTTCACCATCCCGAACCCGGACCTCGAGAAGACCTTCCTCGCGGAGGCCGGCAAGGCGGGACTCGTGAACCTCGAGGGCCATCGCTCGGTCGGCGGCTTCCGCGCCTCGATCTACAACGCGATGCCGATCGAAGGCGTCGACGCGCTCATTGCCTTCATGAAGGATTTCCAGGGCCGCCACGCATGACTTTCCGGATCCAGACCCTCAACAACATCAGCGTCAAGGGACTCGAGCGCCTGCCGCGCGAGCGCTACGAAGTCGCCTCCGACATCGCGAAGCCCGACGCGATCCTCGTGCGTTCGGCCGACATGCACAAGCTCGAGATCCCGCCGAGCGTGCTCGCGGTCGGCCGTGCCGGCGCGGGCGTCAACAATATCCCGGTGGCGGCGCTCGCGAAGCGCGGCGTGCCGGTGTTCAACGCGCCGGGTGCCAATGCGAACGCGGTCAAGGAGCTGGTGCTCGCCGGCATGCTGATCGCCGCGCGCAACGTCTGCGCCGCCTGGGATTTCGCGCGCCGCACGCAGGGCGACGACAAGGCGATCGACGAGGCGGTCGAGAAGGGCAAGAAGGACTTCGTCGGCTTCGAGCTGCCGGGCCGCGTGCTCGGCGTCGTGGGCCTCGGCGCGATCGGCGTCGAAGTGGCGAACTCGGCGCTCGCGCTCGGCATGAAGGTGCTCGGCTACGACCCGCAGATCACCGTGCAGCGCGCCTGGCAGCTTTCCTCGAGCGTCGAGCAGGCGCTGTCGCTCGACGACCTGTTCGCCCGCGCCGACATCATTACGGTGCACGTGCCGCTCATGGACCAGACGCGCGGCCTCGTCAGCGCGGCGCGCCTCGCGCTGATGCGCAAGGGCGGCGTCGTGCTCAATTTCGCGCGTGCGCCGATCGTCGACGACCAGGCCGTGCTCGCCTCGCTCGACGCCGGGCACCTGCACGGCTACGTGTGCGATTTTCCGAAGAACGGCCTGAAGGACCACCCGAAGGTGGTGACCCTGCCGCACCTTGGCGCGTCCACCGGCGAGGCCGAAGAGAACTGCGCGGTGATGGCCGCGGAAACCGTGCGCGAGTTCCTCGAGAACGGCAACCTGCGCAACTGCGTCAATTTCCCCGAGGCCGTGCTCGCGCGGGTGCCCGGCACCGCGCGGCTCGCGATCGCCAACAGCAACGTGCCGAACATGGTCGGCCAGATCTCGACCTGCCTCGCCGAGGCGAAGCTCAACATCGCCGACCTGCTCAACAAGTCGCGCGGCGAGTATGCCTACACGCTGATCGACGCCGACGGCGGGATCCCGGCGGCGGTCGTCGAGAAGATCCGTTCGATCGAAGGGGTGCTTTCGGCGCGCGTCGTCTGACGCGGGGGGTGGCCATGGCAGGACGCAAGGCAGGCAAGCGGCGCGGCAAGGCGGTGCCGGGGAAGGCGCCGGCCGGGTCGCCCAAGGTGCTCGGGGCCATCCGCCAGCGCATCGACGGCATCGACGCGCAGTTGCACGCGCTGCTGAACGAGCGCGCGGGGCTCGCGCGCGAGGTCGGCATCTCCAAGCACAAGGACGGCCACACCGTCGACTTCTACCGGCCCGAGCGGGAGGCCGAGGTGCTGCGCCTTGCGCTCGAGCGCAACAAGGGCCCGCTGCGCGACGAGGAAGTGCTGCGGCTGTTCCGCGAGATCATGTCGGCCTGCCTCGCGCAGCAGGAGCCGCTCAAGGTGGCCTTCCTCGGCCCGGAAGGCACCTTCACGCAAGCGGCGGTGCTCAAGCATTTCGGTCATTCGGTGCGCGCGCTCGCGCTCGCCTCGATCGACGAGGTTTTCCACGAAGTCGAGGCGGCCAGCGCCGACTTCGGCGTCGTGCCGATCGAGAATTCGAGCGAGGGGACGGTCAACTACACGCTCGACCGCTTCCTGTCCTCGCCACTGCATGTCTGTGGCGAGGTGGAACTGCGCATCCACCACTTCCTGATGGGCCGCATGGACAGCCTGAAGGCGGTCAAGCGCATCTGCTCGCACGCGCAGGCGCTCGCGCAGTGCCGCGACTGGCTGCGGGAGCACCTGCCGGAGGCCGAACTGGTGCCGGTTGCGAGCAACGCCGAAGGCGCGCGCCGTGCCCGCGACGAGCGGGGCACGGCGGCGATCGCCGGCGACACCGCGGCCGAGGTCTATGGCCTCAACCTGCTCGCTACGGAGATCGAGGACCGGCCCGACAACACCACGCGCTTCCTCGTCATCGGCCGCAAGCTGTTCGCGCCGAGCGGGGTCGATCGCACGAGCCTGCTGGTGTCGGGCAGCCATACCGATTCGCCGGGCACGCTCTATCGCCTGCTCGAGCCGCTCGCGAAGCATCGCATCAACGTCACGCGCATCGAGTCGCGCCCGTCCGGCAAGCGCAAGTGGGACTACGTGTTCTTCCTCGACATCGAGGGCCACGCCGACGAGCCGCGCATCGCGCAGGCGCTCGCCGGCCTGAAGAAGCGCGCGTCGCTGTTTCGCGTGCTGGGCGCCTATCCGCGCGCGATCCGGTGAGCACGCCACATCCCGCGCAGCTGGCGAGCGAGAGCGTGCGGCGCATCGCGCCCTACGCGCCCGGCAAGCCCGTCAGCGAGCTCGCCCGCGAGCTCGGCCTCGAGGACATCGTCAAGCTCGCGTCGAACGAGAATCCGCTCGGGGCGAGTCCCGCAGCGCTTGCGGCCATGCAGGCGGCGCTCGGCGAGGCGGGCATCTATCCCGATGGCAGCGGCCATGCGCTGAAGCAGGCGCTCGCCACGCGCTACGGGCTTGCGCCCGCGCAGCTCACGCTCGGCAATGGGTCGAACGACGTGCTCGTGCTGCTCGCGGAGGCGTTCCTCACGGCGGGCACCGAAGCGGTGTACTCGCAATACTGTTTCGCGGTGTACCCGCTTGCCGTACAGGCGACGGGCGCGCGCGCGGTCGTCGTGCCGGCGCTGCCCGCGACACATGCGACGATGCCGCTCGGGCACGACCTCGAGGCGATGCTTGCGGCGGTGACGCCCGCGACGCGACTCGTCTTCATCGCCAATCCCAACAACCCGACCGGCACATGGGCGCCGGCGGCCGCGGTCGAGTCGTTCCTCGCGCGCGTGCCCGCCACCACGATCGTGGTGCTCGACGAGGCCTACCTCGAGTATGCGCTCGATGCGGGCTGCGGCGACGGCCTCGCCTGGCTCGCGCGGCACCCGAACCTCGTTGTCGTGCGCACCTTTTCCAAGGCCTACGGGCTGGCGGCGCTGCGTGTCGGCTTTGCGGCGAGCGATCCGGAAGTGGCCGACGTGCTGAACCGGATCCGCCAGCCCTTCAACGTCAATTCGATCGCGCTCGAGGGTGCCCGGGTGGCGCTCGCGGACGGGGACCACATCGCCCGTTCCGTTGCGCTCGTGGCGCAGGAGCGCCCGCGCCTTGCGCGCGAGCTGGCGGCGCGCGGCCTGCGGGCCTTGCCGTCGGCGGGCAATTTCCTCCTCGTGGACATCGGCGGCGCGCAGCGCGCGGCCGCGCTCAACGGACACCTGCTGCGCCAAGGCGTGATCGTGCGCCCGGTCGGCAACTATGGGCTCGCGCAGTACTTGCGGATCACCGTGGGTCTCGCACAGGAAAATGACCGGCTGCTTGCGGGCGTCGATGCCTGGCGGGAAGGCGGGGCGCGTTGAGCGGCAGTTCGGCGCGCTATCTCGTGCAGCCCGCCGGCCGGGTCGGCGGCGAACTCACGGTCCCCGGCGACAAGTCGATCTCGCACCGCGCGCTGATGCTCGGCGGCATCGCCGCGGGCCGCACTGAAGTCCACGGCTTCCTGCCGAGCGAGGACTGCCACGCGACGCTCGCCGCGTTGCGCGCGATGGGGGTCACGGTCGAACAGCACTCCGCGACGCAGCTCACGGTGCACGGCGCGGGCGTGCACGGCCTCGCGGCGCCCGGGCAGGTGCTCGACATGGGCAACTCCGGCACGGCGATGCGCCTGTTCATGGGCCTGCTCGCCGGGCAAGCCTTCGATACCGTGCTCGTGGGCGACCGTTCGCTGATGCAACGGCCCATGGAGCGCGTGGCGAAGCCGCTGCGCGCGATGGGCGCTGCGATCGAGACGGCGCAGGGCAGGCCCCCGGTCAGGATCGCCGGCGGCCGGCCGCTCGCCGCCATCGACTACGCGCTGCCGATGCCGAGCGCACAGGTGAAGTCGGCCATCCTGCTTGCGGGCCTCGCGGCCGAGGGCGTCACCCGGGTGACGGAGCCGGCGCCGACCCGCGACCACACCGAACGGATGCTCGCCGGCTTCGGCGTGCGGCTCGCCCGCGACGGTGCCAGCGTGTCGATCGCGGGCGGCCAGCGGCTCACGGCCACGCGCGTCGACGTTCCGGCGGACATCTCCTCCGCGGCTTTCTTCCTCGTGGCCGGCGCGCTCGCTGCGCACGACGGCCTCGTGCTGCGCAATGTCGGCGTGAACCCGACGCGCACCGGCATCATCGACATCCTGCGCCTGATGGGCGCGGACATCCGCATCGAGAACCTTCGCGAGAGCGGCGGGGAGCCGAGCGCGGACCTCATCGTGCGTGCGGGCCCGCTGCGCGGCGTGCGCATTCCCGAGGCGCTCGTGCCGCTCGCGATCGACGAGTTCCCCGCGCTGTTCATCGCGGCCGCCGCCGCCGGGGGCGCCACGGAGCTGAGCGGCGCCGGGGAACTGCGCGTCAAGGAAACGGATCGCCTCGCCGTAATGGCGGAGGGCCTCGCGACGCTCGGCGTTCGCCACGAATTGCGCGCGGACGGCATCCGCATCGAGGGCGGACCGGTCTCGGGCGGGACGATCGACAGCCACGGGGACCATCGCATTGCCATGGCCTTCGCGATCGCGAGCCTGCGCGCGACGGGCCCGCTCGAGATCCTGGACGTCGCCAATGTCGCGACGTCCTTCCCCGGCTTCGTGCCGCTCGCGCGCTCGGCCGGGCTCGCGATTTCGTAGGATGCGCGCATGGAGGCGGGCAGCCATGTTCCGGTAGTCACGATCGACGGCCCCAGCGGGTCGGGCAAGGGCACGATCAGCCGGGAGGTGGCCCGGCATCTCGGCTGGCACCTGCTCGACAGCGGTGCGCTGTACCGTCTGGTGGCCCTGTTGGGCAGCCTGCGGGGCGTCCCTCCGGAGGATGTGGCGGGCCACGCGGCCCTCGCGCGCGCCATGGACGTCGAATTCGGCGGCAACGGGCAGGGCGGGGAGCGGATCCGCGTCGACGGGGCCGATGTCACGCGTGACGTACGCTCCGAAACGACGGGCCAGGGGGCCTCCCGGGTGGCCGCCTGGCCGGCTGTACGCGACGCCCTGCTCGAGCGCCAGCGGGCCTTCGCCCGGGCCCCCGGCCTGGTGGCTGACGGGCGTGACATGGGCACCGTGATCTTCCCGGCGGCCGACCTCAAGATCTTCCTGACCGCAAGCGCCGAAGAGCGGGCGCTCAGGAGGTATAAGCAGTTGAAAGAAAAGGGTTCCGGTGCTAACCTCGCCGCCCTTTCGCGTGAGATAGCCGAACGGGACCGGCGGGATTCGACCCGCGCGGTCGCACCACTCGCGCCGGCGCCGGATGCACGCATCGTCGATTCGACCGGCATGAGCATCGTGCAGGTCGTCGCGTCGGTGCTGGCGGCCGGGCGGGCGCAGGGCCTGTGGAGCTGAAGCGCGCGAGGCAGTTTTATCCAGTGGTGCCGCAGGGAGCGGCGCTTTTTCGAGGTTTCCCCAGGGCTCATGGACGGGCCGGGGCGTGACAGCGCGGACGAGCCGCGCATGCAGGACACCAACCAAATGACCGAAAGTTTCGCTCAGCTATTCGAGCAAAGTCTCGCCAACCAGCGCATCCGTCCGGGGATGATCCTCACCGGGCTGGTCGTCGGGGTCACCGACGATGTCGTCATCGTCAACGTGGGCCTCAAGTCCGAAGCCGTGATCGGCGTCGACCAGTTCAAGAACGAACGGGGCGAAGTCGAAGTCAAGGCCGGTGACGAAGTCGAAGTCGCGCTCGACGCCGTCGAGGACGGCAACGGCGAGACCCGCCTGTCGCGCGAGAAGGCCAAGCGCGCCCGCACCTGGACCCGCCTCGAGAAGGCGTTCGAGGCGAGCGAGATCGTCTCGGGCGTGATCACCGGCCGCGTCAAGGGCGGCTTCACCGTCGAGATCGAGACCGTGCGCGCGTTCCTGCCCGGCTCGCTGGTCGACGTGCGCCCGGTGCGCGATACCTCCTACCTCGAAGGCAAGCCGCTCGAGTTCAAGGTCATCAAGCTCGACCAGAAGCGCAACAACGTCGTCGTTTCGCGCCGCGCGGTCGTCGAGCAGGAATTCTCCGCCGAGCGCAGCGCGCTGATGGACAACCTGCAGGAAGGCGCGGTCGTGCGCGGCACGGTCAAGAACCTGACCGACTACGGCGCGTTCGTCGACCTCGGCGGCATCGACGGCCTGCTTCACATCACCGACATGGCGTGGAAGCGCGTCAAGCACCCGTCGGAAGTGGTCAAGGTCGGCGACGAGATCGAGGTGCGCATCCTCAAGTTCGACCGCGAGCGTTCGCGTGTCTCGCTCGGCCTCAAGCAGCTGGGCGCGGATCCGTGGGAGAACATCGCGCGCCGCTATCCGCCGAACACGCGCGTGTTCGGCAAGATCACGAACATCGCCGACTACGGCGCGTTCGTCGAGATCGAGGACGGCGTCGAAGGCCTCGTGCACGTCTCCGAGATGGACTGGACCAACAAGAACGTCAACCCGGCCAAGGTCGTGCAGACGGGCCAGGAAGTCGAGGTCATGGTGCTCGACGTCGACGAGGAGCGCCGCCGCATCTCGCTCGGCCTGAAGCAGTGCCAGGCGAACCCGTGGAAGGAATTCGCCGAGAACAGCAACCGCGGCGATCGCGTCTCGGGCCAGGTCAAGTCGATCACCGACTTCGGCATCTTCATCGGCCTGCCGGGCGGCATCGACGGCCTCGTGCACCTCTCCGACATCTCCTGGGACGTACCCGGCGAGGAAGCGGTGCGCAGCTACCAGAAGGGCCAGCTCATCGAGGCCATGGTGCTGTCGATCGACCCGGAGCGCGAGCGCATCTCGCTCGGGGTCAAGCAGCTCGCCAAGGACCCGTTCTCGGCCTACATCGCCGAGAACCCGCGCGGCACGATCGTGCGCGGAACCGTCAAGGAAGTCGACGCGCGCGGCGCGATCATCGACCTCGGCAACGGCATCGAGGGCCAGCTGCGTGCCTCGGAGCTCGGCCGTGACCGCGTCGAGGACGCGCGCACCGTGCTGAAGGAAGGCGAGGAGGTCGAGGCGAAGTTCACCGGCGTCGACCGCAAGACGCGCACGATTTCGCTGTCGATCAAGGCGAAGGAGGCCCATGAAGAGGCCGAGGCCGTGTCGAGCTACCGCTCCGACCAGGGCCCCGCCAGTTCGGGAACGTCGCTCGGCGACCTGCTGAAGGAGCAGATCGGCTCGTCGGACCGTTCCTGATCCGCAAGATCGAGTCGTGGGCGCCGGTGCCCGGGTTTCGCGACCCGGGCACCGGCCGCACCGGGGGGTGAGAACTGCATGACGAAATCGGAACTCATCGAGATCATCACGGCGAAGCAGAAGCACCTGCCGGCGAAGGACGTCGAGCTCGCGCTGAAGCAGATCCTCGAGATCATGAGCGATGCGCTCGCGACCGGCGATCGCATCGAGATCCGCGGCTACGGCAGTTTCTCGCTGCACTTCCGGCCCCCGCGCCAGGGGCGCAATCCCAAGACCGGCGAAGCCGTGGCGCTCGCCGGCAAGTACGTGCCGCACTTCAAGCCAGGCAAGGACCTGCGCGAGCGCGTCAACGACGGCGCCGACAAGCCGATCCGCGACTGAGCCGCGAATCGGCGCGATTACCGCGCTTTCTGCGCTCGGCGCGCCGCTGCGTGCGGCGTAGCGTCTGCCCCATGCGGCCTTGGCCGCCCACCTTCCGGGGAGACATGCCATGCGTTCATTCATCACCTGCCTGTTGCTCTGCTGCGCGTTGCCTGCCGTTGCGCTCGCGGATTCCATCAACATCAACACCGCCGATGCCCCCGCGCTCGATCGCGCGCTGAAGGGCGTCGGCGCGGCGCGCGCGGCGGCCATCGTCGAGTACCGCAAGGCGCACGGCCCGTTCAAGAACGTCGACGAGCTCGCGTTGGTCGAGGGCATCGGTCGCAAAGTGATCGAGGACAACCGCGGGCAAATGCATGTCGGCGCCGCGAAGCCCGCCGGCGCGAAGCCCGCTGCCGCCCAGTCTCCCGCCGCGGGACGCAATGCCGCGGGCAGGCCGCCCGGCCGCTGAGCGGCGCATGCGGCCGATGCGATAAGATCGCCGCATGCGCATGAAAGCCTCGATCCGTACCGCCGTTTTTCCCGTGGCTGGCCGTGGCACGCGCTTCCTGCCGGCAACCAAGGCAAGCCCGAAGGAGATGTTGCCTGTCGTAGACAAGCCGCTCATCCAGTATGCGGTCGAGGAAGCGCTCGAGGCCGGGGCGCGCCGGCTCGTCTTCATCACCGGCGCGTCGAAGCGCGCGATCGAGGATCACTTCGATTCCGACCAGGAACTCGAGAAGCTGCTCGTTTCACAGGGCAAGAACGAGCTGGTGAAGCAGTTGCGCAGCGTCCTGCCGAAGTATGCCTCGTGCATCTACATCCGCCAGCCCGCGCCGCTCGGCCTCGGCCACGCCGTGCTGTGCGCGGCGCCGGCCATCGGCTTCGAGCCGTTCTTCGTGCACCTCGCCGACGACCTGATCGAGGGCGAGCAGGGCTGCCTCGCGCAGATGGCCGAGGTCTATGCCGAAGTGCACGCCAGCGTGCTCGGCGTCGAGGAAGTGCCGAAGAAGGACACCGACAAGTACGGCATCGTGGCGGTCGGGCGCGGCGAGGGCGCTGTGCGCCCGATCCGCAGCATCGTCGAGAAGCCGAAGCCCGCGGTGGCGCCGTCGCGGCTCGCGGTCGTCGGGCGCTATGTGCTGACGGCCCGCATCTTCGAGCACCTCGAGCGCATCGGCCGTGGCGCGGGCGGGGAGATCCAGCTCACCGACGGCATCGCACGCCTCATGCAGGACGAGCCCGTCTATGCCTATCGCTTCGCGGGCAAGCGCTTCGACTGCGGCAACAAGCTCGGTTACCTGCAGGCGACCGTCGAGCACGCCCTCGCGCACCCCGAGCTCGGGGCGCCGTTCGCCGCCTACTTGCGCCGGCTCTCGAAGAGCATTTGATCCAGGTCACGCCCGCGCATCGCGGCCGGGCGTAAGATGCCGGACGTGAGCGGGCGGCGACGATCCGGTTTGCGCATTGCCCTGGCGGCGGGCTTCTGCCTGCTGTTCCAGCAGTTGGCGCTGGCCGCCTACGAATGCCCCGGCTCGCGGGGACTGCAGGGCGACGCCGGTGAGGCTGCGCTCTGCGCCAGCCACTGCTCGCCCGATTCGCCCGCGCAGGCCGATATCGCCAAGTCGGCGGCTGCCATGGCAGTGCCGGTCCTCTTATTGGGCCTGCGCGTCGCGGCTTCGTCCTCCGGCCAGCCGGCTGCCCGCCCGGAGCCGCCACAGGCCGCGGCCGACCCTCCGCCACGCCTCCGTTACTGCACGCTCCTGATCTAGCCACCTCCGGTCCCGCTTGCGTTGGCGCCGGCGCTCGCCTGCCGGCGCCTGCCGTCGTACATCCGGAGGTTCCATGTATCCATCATTGCTGTCCCGCCTTGTGCTCGCCACGCTCTTGCTGCCTGCGGCTGCGTGGGCGGCAGGGAGCGGGCTGACGCTCGATGCCGCGGTGCGCCGCGCGGTCGAACTTGCGCCGCAGCTCGAAGCCGGCGTTGCCACCGTGGAGGCCGCCACGCAGGACCTGCGGCGTGCCGGCCGGCTCCCCGATCCCATGTTCACGTTCGGCATCGACGACCTGCCGGTGGCGGGGGCGGACGCCTTCGACCCCGATGCCGATGCGATGACTCAGAGGACCATCGGACTGAGCCAGGCGCTGCCCGCACGCGCCAGGCGCGCGGCGCAGCGTGAAGTCGCGCGGCGCGCCGTCGAGCTCGCGCAGGCCGATGCAGGCAGCACCCGCCTCGATGTCGAGCGATCGACGGCGATCGCCTGGGTCGGGGCGTGGTCGACGGCCCGCGAGATCGAGGCCCTGGGCACGCTGCGCGCGCAGGCGCAGCTGGCGCTGCAACTGGCCCGCTCGCGCGCGGCGGGCGGCGAGACGGCGCTCGACCTGCTCGCCGCCGAGGCCGCCGTGCTCGAGCTCGAAGCCGAATCCGCCGCCGTCGAGGGTGCGCGGGGCGAAGCCATGGCCGAATTGCAGCGATGGGTCGGGGACGACGTCGTCTCGATCGCGAACGAGGCGCAGCCCTTCGACAACGCGCCCCGCACGGAGGCCAACGCGCTCGCGGCCCTCGGCCGGCAACCCGCGTTGCGCTCGGCGGACGCGCGCGTGGCGGCCGCTGCGGCGGCGGTTGAAGAAGCGCGCGCCGGGCGCCGCCCGGACTGGAGCGTCGCGGCGCGCTATGGGCAGCGCAGCGGCTTCGACGACATGTTGATGCTCGAAGTAGGCGTCAGCCTGCCATTCTTCGCGCGCCATCGGCAGGGGCCGGACATTGCGGCCCGCCTCGCCGAGCAACGTGCGGCTCGGGCGACGCAGGAGGGCCTGCGTCGCGAACTGCAGGCCCGGACGCGGGCGGCCTACGCGAAATGGAACGGGCTCAGGACGCAGGCCGGCACGCATGAACAGGTGCTGCGCTTCGCGCACGCGCGCAGTACTGCGGCCCTCGCGTCCTATCGCGCGGGCGGCGAACTGCGCGCGTGGCTCGATGCCCGCCGCGATGAAGCGGAGGCCCATCGCGTCCACGCACGCCAGTTGGGCGACCTGGGCCGTGCCTGGGCCGATCTCGCCTACCTTTTTGAGGAGTCCGTGCCATGAAGCCCGTCTCGAAGAAGTTCACCGTGCTGGCCGCGCTTGCGCTGGCGTCGTTCACCGGCGCCATCGGCTGGTGGAGCGGGCAGCGCATGTCCCATGCGGTGGCCACGGCGCCCGTTGCAGGGCGCAAGGTCCTCTACTGGTACGACCCGATGGTGCCCGGCCAGCATTTCAGCAAGCCGGGCAAGTCGCCCTTCATGGATATGGACCTCATGCCGCGGTACGCGGACGAAGCGGTGGCCGCCGGCGCTGAAGTGCAGCCGATTACGCAGCACAGCCTCGGCATCCGCACGGTTGCCGCCGAGCGCGGCCGCCTCGGCGGCGAGCTTGCAGTGTCCGGCACGATCGGCTGGGACCTGCGGCTCGAGCGGATCGTCAGCGCGCGCACCGACCTCATAGTCGACCGGCTGCACGTCAGGGTGCCCTACACGCGGGTGCGCCCGGGCGATCCGCTCGCGAGCGTGATCGCCCCGGCGTGGAGCAGTGCCCTCGCGGAGGCGCGCTCGCTTGCCCAGTCGACGGACGCCGCGGCTCGCGAGCTCGAGCCGGTGGCCGAGGCTCGCTTGCGCGCCCTCGGCGTGCCGCCCGGTACCCGACTCGGGCCCGATGGCCGCGTCCTGCTGACCGCGCCGATCGAGGGCATCGTGAGCGAGATCGGCGTGCGGGAAGGAGAGGTGGCGGCCACCGGCGCGATCCTCTTTCGCGTGAACGGCACGCGAACCGTCTGGCTGCAGGCGGCGGTGCCGCAGGCGGATGCCGGCGGCATCAAGGCGGGCAGCGGCGTCGTCGCGGAGGTCAGCGGCTTGCCGGACCGCATCACGGGGCGCGTCGAGTCACTGCTGCCGACGCTCGAGGCGTCGAGCCGCACGCAGCCGGCGCGGATCGTGCTCGACAACGCGGGCGGAATGCTGGCCGCGGGGCAACTCGCGCGCGTCAGCCTCGACGAGGACAGCGGCATCGAGCGGCTGCTGGTGCCGAGCGACGCGGTGATCGGCAGCGGCGAGCGCGCCCGCGTGATCGTGCGCCACGGCGAGGCGCAATTCATGCCGATGGCCGTGCGCACGGGCCGCAGCCGCGGCGGTCGCACGGAAGTGCTCGCGGGGCTCGAAGGCGGCGAGCAGGTGGTGGTCTCCGGCCAGTTCCTGCTCGATTCGGAGGCGAGCCTCGCTGGCGGGCTCGAACGCCTCGGCGATCACGGGACACACCCATGATCGCGCGCGTCATCGCCCTTGCAATCGCCAATCGCATCGCCGTCCTGGTCGCCGCACTCGCGATCGCGGTTTGGGGCGCCTGGGCGCTCGTGCGCGCGCCGCTCGATGCGCTGCCGGACCTCTCCGACACGCAAGTCGTCATCCGCACCGAGTGGCCCGGCCAGGCGCCCCGCATCGTCGAGGACCAGGTGACCTATCCGCTGACGACCACGATGCTTTCGGTGCCGGGCGTCAAGGCCGTGCGCGGCTTCTCGTTCTTTGGTGACTCCTTTGTCTATGTGTTGTTCGACGACCGCACCGACCTTTACTGGGCGCGCTCGCGGGTGCTCGAGTACCTGAGCCAGGCGCGCGACCGGCTGCCCGCGTCGGTGTCGCCCGCCATCGGGCCCGATGCGACCGGGGTCGGCTGGATCTACGAGTACGCGCTGGTCGATCGCAGCGGCGCGCACGGGCCGGGTGAGCTGCGAGCCCTGCAGGACTGGTTCCTGCGCTACGAGCTGAAAACCGTGCCGGACGTCGCCGAAGTGGCGACCGTCGGCGGCATGGTGCAGGGCTGGCAGGTCGTGCCGGACCCCGCGGCGCTTGCGGCGCGTGGCATCACCGTGGCGCAGCTCGTGGAAGCCATCCGCGCGGCGAACGGCGCGGCAGGCGGATCGGTCATCGAGCAGGCGGAGGCCGAAATCATGGTGCGCAGCGAAGGCTACCTGCGCACGCGGGAGGATATCGAGGCCGTGCCCATCGTGCGGGGCGCCGACAGCGTGCCGGTGCTCCTGCGCGACATCGCGCTGGTGCAGCGCGGCCCGGTCCTGCGCCGCGGCATCGCGGAACTCGACGGCGAAGGCGAGGTCGTGGGCGGAGTTGTCGTCCTGCGATCGGGCAAGAATGCGCTCGCGGCGATCGACGCCGTGAAGGCGAGGCTGGCGGGCCTCGCGGGCAGCTTGCCGCGAGGCGTCGAGATCGTTCCGGTTTATGACCGTTCGGCGCTGATCCTGGAAGCGGTCCGCAATCTAGCGCGCAAGCTCGCCGAGGAATTCCTCGTGGTGGCGATCGTCTGTGCGCTCTTCCTCTGGCATGCCCGCTCGGCGCTGGTCGCGATCGTGACGCTGCCGCTCGGCGTGCTGGCGGCCTTCATCGTGATGCACTACCAGGGCATCAGCACGAACCTGTTGTCGCTCGGCGGCATCGCGATCGCTATCGGGGCGATGGTCGACGCGGCTGTCGTGATGATCGAGAACGCGCACAAGCATCTCGAGCAGTTCGAGGCCGCGAACCGCCGCGCACCGACCGCGACCGAGCGGCTCGAACTGGCGCGGGCGGCCGCGACGGAGGTGGGGCCCGCGCTGTTCGTGAGCCTGCTGGTGATCACCCTGTCGTTCGTGCCGGTGTTCGCCCTGCAGGCGCAGGAAGGCCGGTTGTTCTCGCCCCTCGCGTACACGAAGACCTGGGCGATGGCCGCCGCCGCGGTGCTCTCGGTCACCCTGATCCCGGTGCTGATGGGCTTGCTGATCCGCGGACGCATCCGGCCCGAGCGCGACAATCCGCTGAACCGCTGGCTGATCGCGGCATATCGACCCGTGATCGACTGGGTGCTCGGGCATCCGCGCGCGACGCTCGCGGCGGCCGGCGGCGTGCTGCTGCTGTCACTCATCCCCCTGGCGCGCCTCGGCAGCGAGTTCCTTCCGACAATCGACGAGGGATCGCTCCTCTACATGCCCACTGCGCTGCCCGGCCTGTCTGCCGGCAAGGCGGCGCAACTCCTCGGCGAGACCGACCGGATGATTCGCACCGTGCCGGAAGTGGCGCACGTGTTCGGCAAGGCGGGGCGCGCCGAGACCGCCACCGATCCCGCGCCCCTCGAGATGTTCGAGACGACCGTGACTTTCAAGCCGCGCAGCGAGTGGCGCCCCGGCATGACGCCCGCGAAGTTGCGCGACGAGCTCGATGCCGCCGTGCGCGTGCCGGGCCTCACGAACCTGTGGGTGCCGCCGATCCGCAATCGCATCGACATGCTCGCGACGGGCATCAAGAGCCCGATCGGCATCAAGGTGATGGGTCCCGATGTAGCGGAACTGGCGCGCGTGGCCGGTCGGATCGAGGGCCTCGCGCGGACGGTGCCCGGGGTCAGCTCGGCGCTGGCCGAGCGCGTCGAGGGAGGGCGCTATCTCGACATCCGCGTGGACCCCGCGCGCGCGGCCCGCTACGGCCTCACGCAGCGCGACCTGCAGGAGTTCATCGCGACGGCGATCGGCGGCGATCCAGTGACCCAGACGCTGGAAGGCCGGCAGCGCTACCCCGTCGTGGTGCGCTATCCGCGCGCGGAGCGCGACTCGGTGGCGGCCCTCGAGCGCCTGCCGATCGTGGCGCCCGGTGGCGTGCAGCTGACGCTCGGGCAGGTGGCGGACATCGTCCCCGATGCCGGGCCGCCGATGCTCAGGAGCGACGACGGGCGCCTCGCGAGCTATGTCTATGTCGATGTGTCCGGCCGCGACCTCGGCTCCGTCGTGGCGGACCTCAAGGCCGCCGCGCGTGAGCTGGTGCTGCCCGCCGGCTACTCGATCGCATGGTCGGGCCAGTTCGAGTACCTCGAGCGCACGCGGGAGCGCCTGCGGTTCGTGGTGCCGGCCGTGCTGGCGATCATCTTCGTGCTGATCTGCGCGATCTTCCGTCGGCCCGCGGAGGCCGCGATCATCATGCTGTCGCTGCCGTTCGCGCTTGCCGGCGGGCTGTGGCTGGTGTGGCTCCTCGGGCACGCGATCTCCGTGGCTTCGCTGATCGGCTTCATCGCGCTCGCGGGCGTCGCCGCGGAGTTCGGCATCATCATGCTGCTGTACCTGCGCCAGTCCTGGGAACGCACGCTCGCTGCGCGACCCGATGCCGGCCTTGCGGCGCTCGACGCGGCGATCCGGGAGGGCGCCGTGCAGCGCGTGCGCCCGAAGGCGATGACGGTCGCCGTCATCATCGCCGGCCTGCTGCCGATCCTGCTCGGCGGCGGCGCGGGTTCGGAGGTGATGCAGCGCATTGCCGCGCCGATGGTGGGCGGCATGCTGAGTGCACCGCTGCTCTCGATGATCGTGATTCCAGCGGCGTACCGGCTGTTGCGGGGGCGCGGCTTGGCCTAGCGCGGCGTGTCCTGGCGTGGCGTGCCTTCGCGCGGACAGGCTGCGGCGGGATCGCCGGTGCGTGCCGCGATCTCGTCCGCCGTGGCTGCCACCGCGGCGGCGAGCGCCGTGCCGCGCGCGTGCTCCCCGGCCACGGCAATCTGCGCGAGCGCGGCGTCGCGGCAGCCGCGCTGCGAGAGCAGCTCGGCGAGATTATTGCGCGCAGCTACCTCGGCGGGCGCGACGCGCAGCAACTTGCGCAAGGCCTCCTCCGCCCGCGCCGGCTCGCCCATGGCGAGCAGCATGTTCGCAGCGCCGAACCGCAATAGCGGTTCGTCAGGCCAGCGGGCCATGCCGGCCTCATAGGCGCGCAGGGCTGCGTGCGGATCGATGCGCTCGAAATCCGCGACCGCGGCGGCGTAACGGGAGGCTGTCGCCGGGCGCGGCAGCTCCGCGGGACGCAGTGCGACGAAGCCCCAGTGGTCCGCCCGGTCCCAGGCACCGAGGAAGCGGCGCAGCGACATGCGCGCGCGCGCCGTCGTCCCCGAGCGCAGCAGCATGCGCCCTGCGTCGCGCTCGTAGCCAATCACGACCGCGTAGTGCCAGATCGGCCAGGACCTGACGCCGAGGTTCAACAAGACGAGTACGGGGCGACCGTCCCCGAGCTGGGCCAGCAGCGCGTCGAAACGTGGCTCGAGCAGGTAGGGAATTCGATGCCGCTGGCGTGCGGCCGCCAGCATCTCGGTTTGCAGGCTGCCTTTGCGAGCCGGGATGTAGACCTCGTCGACGAGGTCCGATGGCGGCGCATGGGCGCCGCTGGCGCCGAGCAAGGTGGCCAGTGCGGCAGGCCCGCACTGGAAGGCGTCCTGCGGGTAAAAGGGAGTACCCGAGAGCTCGATGCGCGCGGGGACTTCGGCGGGCCACTGCACCGTGCGGCAACCCGCCGCGAGCCCCGCGACGGCGATCAGCGCCGCGAGGCGGACGCGCGGCACGCCTCGCTCAGGCCTTCTTGAAGATGTCGATCACGCCGGTGAACTCGAGGATCATGAGCACGACGAATACGGCGCCGATGATCGCCAGGATGTCGCCGCCGGCCGGCGCCTTGTCGAGCTGGACCGCGAAGTTCGCGAGTTCGGCGTCGGTCAGGGCCGCGGCGCGATCATGGGCTGCCTGCGGCGCGACACCAAGGTCCGTCAGGTGCCGTTGCACGTCGGCCCGGGCGAGGACACTGTCGACCCGCGCGAGGTTCGCGGCGCGCGTCGTGGCGGCGACCGCGGCCGGTGTGCCGATCATCGCGGCGGAGGCGGGAGAGGGCGAAACGGCCGTGAGGAAGGCCAGCAGGGACAGGGCGACAACGCCGCGCCGGAACGACAGGATCATGGGAGCTCCTTGGGATGAGGGGTCGCGCCAGGGCGCGCCGCGCAGTCTAGGCGCAACGCCGAAGGGTCGACAAGTCGCCGGCAGGTTCCCGAGCGATTCCGGGACTTCGGCGGTCCGTCCGGGTTTGACGCAGGAGCGCGCCCGCGCGACCCTGCGTGCAACGACGGGCCGCCGGGGCTGGAGCCCCCGCTTCGGTGCGGGCATCGTCGGCGAGCTGACGACCATGCGAACCCTGCAACTCGAATTTGCCGCCGACCTGGCGGCTGCGATCGCCGAGCGCCTCGCGGCGGCCGGCGTCTCGGCCCTGCCGGGCTGCGATCCGGTGCCGATGCGCGGCCAGGGCGAGCAGCCCGCTACCGTGGTCGTGACGGTGCTCGTGCCGTCGGGCGTGCCGACGGAACGGCTGTACGGCATCCCGGGGGTATTGCGCGTGACGGGCTATCCCGCGATCAGCCCGCCGCATTGAATTTCACACGGAGTCCGACATGAAACTGACCCTGTTCGATGCCTGCGTCCCGCCCTGCATCCAGATGATGACCAGCCTCACCGCGATCCTGGAGAAGGCGGCGGCGCACGCGGAGGCGCGCAAGTTCGACGCCACCGTGCTCGCCGCCAGCCGCCTCTACCCGGACATGTTCGCGCTCGCGCGGCAGGTGCAGATCGCATCCGACAGCGCCAAGGCAGGCGCTTCGCGCCTTGCCGGCCTCACGCCGCCTTCGTGGGAAGACAACGAGACGACGCTGCCTGAACTCATCGAGCGTTCGCGCAAGACCGTGGCATACCTGCAGACCTTGAGGCCCGCGCAGTTCGAGGGCGCCGAGGACCGTACGATCACCTGGAGCACGCGCGCCGGCACGCGGACGATGCGCGGCCAACCGTACCTGGTACACCACATGCTCCCGACCCTGTTCTTTCACGTGACGACGGCGTACAACATCCTGCGGCACAACGGCGTCGAACTCGGGAAGAAGGACTACCTTGGGCCGCCGCCTGAGTGACAGCCCATAGCAACGGGAGGATGCCACCATGCGAATTCTCGGGAAGGCTGCGTGGGTCGCAGCGGGATTGCTGGCTCTCGCCGGATGCGCGCCATCGGCGCCCGGCGCGGGCAACAGCAAGGCCGACGAGGAAGCGATGCGCAAGGGCACGGAGGCCTGGGTCGCCGCGTACTCCAGGGGGGACGTGGATGCGATCCTCGCGCTGTATGCCGAAGACGCGGTAGTGATGCCCCCGGGCGTTCCGGCCGCGACGAATCAGGAGTCCTTGCGCGAGTTCCTCACGACGGACATCGCCACCTCCGCCGGCACGACCCTCGAACTCGGCGCGAGCACGTCCGGCGTTTCCGGCGACCTGGGCTGGCATGCCGGGGCTTTCACGATCAAGGACACCTCGGGCGTCAGCGTCGGCGCGGGCAAGTACATGGAAGTGTGGCGCAAACGGGATGGCAAGTGGCTCATCCTGCGCGACATGTGGAACCTCGACGCGGCGCCGGCGGCGCCCACGTCCTGACGCCGACGGTCCCGGCCGTCAGTGACCCGCGCCGGCCTTGCGGGCCGGTGCCTGCGCCGTGTGCAAGTGGCGGATGCGCCATTGCCCGTCGATGCGGCTGAGCACCGCCGTGCCCTTGCCGGCCATGGACACGGGGTGACGGCCTGCCTCGAACTTCGGGCTCACGACGGTGACGTCCATGGCCCACGAAAAGGTGGCGTACGCAAGGTCGCCGCTGACGAAGGGCCGCAGGTCCGTGACGCGATAGCTGGGGCGCTCGAACATCGCCATCTCGGGGGCGAGGTGGTCGTGGAAGCTCTGCCAGCCGACATTGACGAAGCTGCCCTCGAAGTAGCTGAACGCATCCCCGGCCACGAGCAGCGGCCGCACGCGCGCGAGGTCGTTTGCGCTGAGCGCCGCGGCGTACTGTCCGAGGACCTCGGCCACGGCACGCTCCTCGCCGGCCAGCGGTGCAGCGGCTGCGGGCGCATGCGATTCGCCCTCGTGCGCGTAGGCGCTGCCCGCAGCCAGCAGGGCGCAGGCGAGGGCACTGGCGGGTCCTCGGCGAATCATCCGTAGTGGCATGGGGTACTCCATTCAGGGTCAGAAAGTGGCCGAAGGTTGCGGATAGCTGAAGGGCTCGAGCATGCGCCCGTCCCGCTTGGCGACCTGGCCACCCTTCATCACGAAATCGACCTTCAGCAGGGCGCCGACGTCGTCGAGCGGATTGGCGGCGAGTGCGACGAGGTCGGCGAGCTTGCCCGGTTCGATCGTGCCCGCATCGGCCGTCACACCGAACAGGTCCGCCGTGACCACGGTTGCGCTGCGGATCGCCTCCATCGGGGTCATGCCGAATTTCACCATCAGGCCGAATTCCTTGGCGTTGTCGCCGTGCGCGAACGTGCCCGCGTCGGTGCCGAAGGCGATCTTCACGCCAGCCGCGTGGGCACGCTCGAACGCCTTGTGCTCGTTGCGTATCCGCACCGACTCGGGGTCGCGGATGCGGAAGACGGGCGGCGGGTAACTCGCCGACAGCGTCGGCACGAGGAATGTACCGGCCTTCTTCATCAGCGCGATGCCCTCGTCGTCGAGCAGGAAGCCATGCTCGATCGAGTCGACGCCCGCGCGCACCGCCTGCTTGATGGCGATCGGCGAATAGGCGTGCGCGGCCGCCTTGAGGCCGACGAGGTGGGCGGTCGAGACGATTGCCTCGATCTCGTCCGGAAAGAGCTGCGGCTCGAGGCCCGTGTTCGAGCCGAAGCCGCCGGTCGAGGTGAACTTGATGACATCGGCGCCAAGCTTGTACTGGTAGCGCACCGCGGCGCGGCACTCCATCGGGCCATCGCACGTGCCGTCGCGCAGGCGCGCCTGCGGGTCACCCGTCTCGTCGAGGGGCAGCGAGTCGCCGTGGCCGCCGGTCACCGCGAGCGCGGAGCCGGAGACGAGGATGCGCGGGCCGATCATGCGCCCCGCATTGATGGCGTTGCGGACCGCGAACACGGCCTCGTCGTCCGAGCCGAGGTCGCGCACGGTGGTAAAGCCCGCGGACAGGGTTCGGCGTGCGTACACGATGGCGTTGACGGCGCCTTCCGAGGATGTGGGCGGATTGCGGTCGCCGCGTTCAGCGCGATGTCGGCTGAACGAAGGCTCGCCGTGCAGGTGCACGTGCGCATCCATCAGGCCCGGCAGCACGAAGCGGTCGCGCAGGTCGACGAGATCGACTTGCGCGCCGGGTGCAATGGCGGCGGCCGCGGCGTCGAGGTAACCCGGCGACACGCCGACGATGCGCGTGTTCTTCACGACGATGGTCATCTCGCGCTGCGGTGCCTTGCCCGGCACGGCGAGCAGCGCGCCCGCATGAACCAGCGTGTAGCGATCGGGCGCGGCCTGCGCGGCAGGAACCGCGGGCACGGCGAAAGCCAGTGCAGCGGCGAGGCTGGTTGCGATCCAGGAATTCTTCACTGCGTCACTCTCCTCAGGCCCGGGGCGCGAGCGGCCCGCTGCGCATCTTCGTCGCAATGAGGCGGTGCGCGCGCAGTCGGCTGCTGCGGCCGTCCGCCACGCGGTATGAGCGGCGGCCCCCTCGATGCTGGTCAAACCGGCAGCGTGCCGCTATGGTGGGCGGTCTGGATTACAGGAGACCCGCATGTCCGTCGAACTGCCCGCGCTGCCATACGCCATCGAGGCCCTCGAGCCGCACATCTCCCGCAAGACCCTCACGGTCCATCACGGCAGCCATCACGCCGCGTATGTCGACCGGACCCGTGCGTTGATCAAGGGCACGCCGCTCGAGTCCGCCTCGCTCGTCGAGATCGTCAAGGCGCAGGCGAGCCAGCCGGGGCCGCTGTTCAATGCCGCGGCGCAATCCTGGAACCACGCCTTCCTGTGGCAGAGCATGCGGCCGAACGGCGGCGGCGACGCCACGGGTGCGATCGCGCAGCGCATCGTCAAGGACTTCGGCAGCCACGACGCCTTCCGCGAGCAGTTCCAGGCGGCGGCGGTCGGCCAGTTCGCGAGCGGCTGGGCCTGGCTCGTGCTCGATGGCGGCACGCTGAAGATCACCACCACCTCGAATGCGGCGACGCCGCTCACGGGCAGCCAGAAGCCGCTGCTGACGCTCGACGTCTGGGAACACGCTTACTACATCGACTACCAGCAGCGCCGGCCCGACTACGTGAAGGCATTCCTCGCCCACCTCGTCAACTGGGACTTTGCGAACGCGAATCTCGCGGGCTGACGAACGCTAGGCGCGCGCGCGGGCGACGATCGCGCCCGCTTCCCCGGCGATGTGTTCGACGCAGGTGTCGATCTGCGCCTGGCGCGTGCGAAAGCTCAGCACGCACACGCGTGCGAGGAAACGGCCGCCGGCCTGGCAGCCCGTGATGAAGACCTTGCCGCGGCGCGTGACCCGTTCGAGGAGCTCGCGCGTTGCGGCATCCTGCTCGGCGAGCGTCGCGCCCGGCCATTCGAGGTGGAACGCAAACAGCGACAGCTGCGGTGGGGCGTCCATGACGACATGGGGCAGGGCGGCGACGCGCCGCGCCGCATCGAGCGCGAGCGCGCGCTTCTCGGCGAGCGCCGCGCGATAGCGGGCGGCGCCGTAGAGCTTGAACGCGAGCCATACCCGCAGGCCCGGAAAGCCGCGCGACAGGTCGGGGCCGTACTGGTGCGGGTCATAGAATTCCTCGCCCTGGTTTTCGGGCATGTAGCTCGCGGTCTCGGCGTGCGCGGCGCGCAGCGCCTCGCCGTCGCGCACCAGCACCGCGCCCGTGCCGTAGGGTATGAACAGTCCCTTGTGCGGGTCGAGCGTGACCGAATCGGCCTGCGGCAGGCCGGCGAGCAGGGGGCGCAGCTCCGGGCACAGGTGGAAACTCGCGCCGTAGGCGCCATCGACGTGATGCCACAGTCCTTCACGCGCGCACAGCGCGCCGATCGCGGGCAGCGGGTCGACCGCGCCGGTATTGGTGGTGCCCGCGGAAGAGACGACCAGGAAGGGCTGCAGGCCTGCCGCGTGGTCCGCCGCGATGGCCTGCGAGAGCAGATCGGCACGCATGCGAAATGCGCTGTCCACTTCGATCGCACGTACCCTGTCGGGCAGGATGCCGGCGAGACGGGCCGCCTTGCCGACCGAATGATGGGTCTGCGTCGAGAGGTACATCGTGCCGCGACGCAGTTCCGCGCCGAGCTTGCGCTCGCGGGCGCTGACGATGGCCGCGAAATTGGCCATCGAGCCACCAGTCGTGAAGAGGCCGCGCGCGGTGGCGGGAAACTGCATCCACTCGCGCAGCCAGTCGAGCACGTTCGCCTCGAGCTGCACCAGCGCGGGGGCGGTGGGCCATACGCCCGTGTAGCGATTGACGCCTGATGCAATGAGGTCCGCCAGTGCGCCCGGGAACACTCCTCCGCCCGGGATGTAGGCGAGGTAGCCGGGGCTCGCCGTGTTGAACGTGCGCGGGATCCACTCGTCGAAGAGGGCGTCGAGCAGCGGCTCGAGAGCGCTGCCTTCCTCCGGTGCCGGTTCGCGCATGGCCCGGCAGAGCGCGGTCGCATCGACGTCGCCGCGCACTGGCTGCTCGTCGATCGTCGCGAGGTGATCCACGACGCGCCGCATGACCTGGTCACCCATGCGGCGCATCGTTTCGGGCGGAAATTCGAGGGTGGCATCCGTCATGAGTGGAAGCTCTAGCGATGTTATGTCGAATCCCGGGCGGTTGAATTAACCGCCGTGCGGGAGTAGGTTCGCCTGCATCGAATACCAGAACAACTCGGGGATCAAGACAATGGGCCAGCATTCCTTCGCTTCGCGGTCGAAGATCGCGGTGCTTTTCGTTATGGCAGCGCTCGTGGCGGCACCCGCCATCACCCTGGGCGGGAGCCCGGGCAAGCGCAAGAACATCGACCCGAGTCGCTCGATCAGCCTGCACGGCACGAAGCTGTCGGGTGACCGGGGCGAAGTGCAGGTGTTCGTGCGGCTCGACGAGCCGGCGGTGGCGGAACTCAATGCCGAGAGCCTGTCCAGCACCGGTGCCTACGCCTCACCCGCCGCGCAGCGCGCTCAGGCGGCGCGTGTTTCGCAGCAGCAGGCGCGCTTTCGCACGACGCTCGACAGCCTCGGCGCGCGCGTGCTGTCGGCGCAGCGCGTCGGTGCGAACGGCCTGCGCGTCAACGTGAAGGCCTCCGAACTCGCCGCCCTGCGCGCGATGCCGGGCGTGCGTTCCGTCGGCCGCGTGCATCGTTACCAGCTCGATAACGTCGACAGCGTGCCCTGGATCGGGTCCCCGGAAGTGTGGGCGAGCAGCGGCAAGGGTGAAGGCGTTTCGATCGGCGTCATCGACACCGGCATCGACTATACCCATGCCGATTTCGGTGGCAGCGGCAATCCCGCCGAGTACGCGGCCAATGACAAGAATGTCATCGAGCCGGGAACCTTCCCGACCGCCAAGGTGAAGGGCGGCTATGACTTCGCCGGCCCGACCTACGACGCGAACGATCCCACCTCCGTGCCCGCGCCGGATCCGGATCCGCTCGACGGCAACGGCCACGGCACGCACGTGTCGGGCACCGCGGCGGGCATCGGCGTGCCGGGCAGTGTCGGCCAGGGCGTCGCGCCGGGCGCCGACCTGTACGCGCTCAAGGTCTTCAGCGACGAGGGTGGCAGCACGGACGTCGTCTCGCTCGCGATCGAGTGGGCGATGGATCCGAACGGCGACGGCGACATGAGCGATCACCTCGACGTCATCAACATGAGCCTCGGCTCGCCGTTCGGCCAGCCGGAGGATCCGTCGGCGATCTCGAGCAACAATGCCGCGGCGGTCGGCATCATCGTTGCAACTTCCGCGGGCAACGAAGGCGACACGCCGTATGTCACGGGCTCGCCGGGTGTCGCGAGTTCGGCGATCTCGACGGCGGCCAATACGCCGGGCGGCCGCCTGTACTCGAAGTTCGACGTCACGGCGCCGGCCAATGTGGCGGGCACCTACCCGTCGCTCGAGGGCGCAGGCCCGGTGACCTTTGCGCAGGCGGGCCCGATTTCCGGCAGCCTCGTGCTGGCGAACCCGGTTAACGGTTGCGCGGCGCTCGCGAACGCCGGCGCCATCGCCGGCAATGTCGCCTTCATACGGCGCGGCGTCTGCGGCTTCGTCGACAAGTACCGCAATGCGCAGGCGGCGGGCGCGCGCGCGATCGTCGTGTTCAACGACGGTGCCAATGCGACGCGCATCGATCCGATCGTGATGGGCGGCCTCGACGCCACGATCACGATTCCGGGCCTCATGATCTCGAGCACCGTGGGCAACGTGCTCGCGGCGACCGCGGGTGTCACGGTGAACCTGTCGGCGGCGCTCGACCCGACCAAGGACGACGAGATCACGGCCTTCTCGTCGCGTGGTCCCGGCGGCGGCGGCTCGACGTTCAAGCCGGACCTCGCCGCGCCTGGCCTCGCCATCGTTTCGGCGGGCGTCGGCACCGGCACCGGCTCGGCGAATCTCCAGGGCACGTCGATGGCGTCGCCGCACGTGGCGGGCGCCGCGGCGCTGCTGCGCCAGAAGTTCCCGAACCTCGGCCAGGGCGCGATCAAGGCCCTGCTGCAGAACTCGACCGTGAACGCGAGCCCCGCGGGCGACACCGACCTGATGCGCCAGGGCGTCGGCGCGCTGCGGGTCGATCGTGCGGCCGCGCTCACGAGCTACGCGGCCCCGGCGGGCGTGTCGTTCGGGCGACTCAATGCGTTCTCGTCCACGTACGCGAAGGAAGACGTGGTCGTGCACGACCTGAGCGGCAAGCGTCGCACTTTCAGCGTGCAGCATGTCGCGAACCAGACCTATCCAGGCGTGACTGTCAATTGCCCGCGCAGCGTGCGGGTAAGCGGCAAGGACAGCGCGAAGGTCCGCATCTCGCTGAACTTCGACCCGCGTGCGGCGTGGGCCGCAGGCGTCTATGACGACGCCGTCATCAGCCAGACGGAAGTGGACGGCTGGTGCATCCTGTCCGACGGCAAGGACACGCTGCGCGTCGGCTACGTCGCCGTGGTCGATCCCGCCTCGGCGGTGCTCGCGCTGCCTGACAACGGCTTCAGGGGTGCGAAGTTGCTGAATTTCGGCCCGACCATCGGCTGGGCCGAGGGCTTCACCCTCGCGAAGCTCGGTGGCGAGTTGCAGCACGACACCGTCGGCTCGATTGCCGCGGTCGGTTTCCGTCGCGCCAATCCGGCCTTCTATGGCGACCTCGACGTGCTCGAGTTCGGTATCGCGACGGAGCGGCCGTTCGAGCACCTGTCTGGCCTCACGTTCACGCTCGAGATCGACGCGAACGGCGACGGGGTGCCCGACGTCACGTTGATGGGAGCCGACCTGTCACGCTTCCAGGATGTGGACCCGGGCCAGTTCGTGACCGCGCAGTTCGATGCGGCCGGTGACGGCTTCCTCGACTGGCTCGCCAATTCGTGGGACTACAACGACCGGACGCTGATCCTGCCGTTCACGCTCACCTCGGGCGGTGGCCTGCTGCCTGACAAGTTCGCCTACACGCTCACGGTGCAGGCGCCTGACGGGGAAATCGATGTGCAGCACGGCAATGTCGACCTGGCGAACGAAATCGTGCCGGATGTGAACAGCTTCGGCGTCGATCCGAATGACAGCGTCGAAGTCGGCCTCAGCGGGCCCACCGGCGCAACGATGTGGCTGCTGCAGAACAACCGGGCATCGTCCCAGTTGGCCCTCGGCTTCCATGTCGACTATGCCGCGCTGAAGACCCACCGGCGCGGCCGGTAGTCGGGCTCGCCCTTGAGCAAGGGGGCCGCCGCAAGGCGGCCCCTTTTTTATTCCGTTTCGATGGCGGGGCAGGGCCGGACCGCCTTGCGGTCCGTGTGGTAGGTGTAGACGCGCCCCGCATGCTTCAGGGAGATGACCAGGCCTTCGACCGGCCCCGGCGCGAGCGCCTCTCCTTCCTGCGGGCAGCCGAGGCCGCTGTCGGGCCACTGGCCCGCGCGCAGCGGACCGAGGCGGATGTGGACGGCGTCGACGCCCAGGCGCGCCGCCAGATCCTGCCTTGCCTGCTCCATCAATGCGTCGAGGCCGGCACTGCGGGCGGTATCCGGGCGGCGCAGCACGGCGCCGCCCCGCTCGCAAACGAGGGCGTTTGTCCCGGACACATGCACGAGGTGCAGGCGGCCATTCACCATCGCGGTCACCGCATAGCCCTCGCTGATCACGGTGGCCGCCATGCTGCCGGGTGGGCTGCAACCGAGCCCGGAGTCGTTCCAGATCCGCGCCTCGATGCGCGAAACCCTCACGTCTTGCAGCTTGACGTGCAGGGCTTGCGCGAGCACTTCACGAGCCCGCAGGGCTGCCTGCGCCTGCGGCGTCACCGCCGGTTCGGCGGCCTGTGCGCAGGCACCCAGGGCAAGGATCGCGAGAGTCGGCTTGAACATGCTTCCTACCTCCGTCGAAGTCACTGTACCGGATCGCAGGCGATCAATGCCTCGTGCAGGTCGCGGAAATAGCGGGCGGGGGTGACGTGCCGCCCGACCAGGCCGGAACGCGCGAGCTTGCGCAGGACATTGGTGCGGGCGTCGCAATAGACGACGCGCACGCCTCGCCGCTCGAGGTTCAGGGTGGCCTCCTCGAGCGCCTGGATGCCCGTCACGTCCATGAACGGCACGCGCCCGAGGCGGATCACGATGCAACGGGGGTCGCTATGGGTGCGTGCGAGCACACGCTCGAGGCTCTCGACGGCCCCGAAGAACAGCGGGCCCTCGATCGAGTAGACGATCACGTCGGCGGGCACGGCATCGCGGCCGGTGCCCTGCAATTCCACATGCAGTTCGCGCTCGCCGAGTTGCAGGACTTCCACGGAACTCGACATGCGCCGGAGGAACAGCAGCATGGCGAGGATTACGCCCACGTTGACCGCGACCACGAGGTCGACCAGCACCGTCAGCACGAAGGTGATCAGCAGGATCGCCACGTCCGGGCGCGGCGCGGTGCGCACGAGGTGCAGCACGTGGCGCACCTGGCTCATGTTCCAGGCGACCACGAACAGGATCGCGGCGAGCGCGCAGAGCGGCACCTGGCCCGCGAAGGGCGCGAGCAGCAGCAGGATGGCGAGCAGGGTGGCGCAGTGAACGATGCCGGCGAGCGGGCTCGTCGCGCCGTTGCGCAGGCTGGTCGCGGTGCGCGCGATCGCACCGGTGGCCGCGATGCCACCGAGCAGCGGTGCGACGAGGTTCGCGATGCCCTGGCCGATCAGTTCCTGGTTCGAGTCGTGGCGGGTGCCCGCCATGCCATCGGCGACCGTGGCTGACAGCAGCGACTCGATGGCGCCGAGCATCGCGATCGTGAAGGCCGCCGGCACGAGCGCCAGGATGCGGTCGATACTGGCCTCGGGCAGGGCGAGGTGGGGCAGGCCGAGCGGGATCCCGCCGAACGCGCTCTTGATGGTCGCGACATGCTCGAAGCCGAAGCTGGCCTGCAGCACGGTGGCGACAATCATCGCGACCAGCGGGCCCGGCACGCGCGCAAGGCCGGGGATGCGAGGGGCGAAGACCGCGAGCGCGAGGCTGAGGGCTGCCAGCAAAGTGGTGGCGGGATGAAACCCGGGCAGCGACTGCAGCAGCTGCAGCAGCTTGTCGTGGAAATGCGCGCCGGTGGGCGCCGGCAGGCCGAAGAAGTCCTTCCATTGCCCCACCCAGATCACGACGCCGATGCCCGCAGTGAAACCGGCGATCACGGGTTCGGGAATGAAGCGCAGCACGCCGCCGAAGCGCGCGGCGCCAAACAGCACGAGCATGGCGCCCGCCATGATGGTCGCGAGCAGCAGTCCGTCGACGCCGAACTTCGCCACGATGGCGGCAAGGATCACGACGAAGGCCCCGGTGGGACCCGCGATCTGGATGCGGCTGCCGCCGAACAGCGAGACGGCAAGTCCCGCAACGATCGAGGTGTAGATGCCCTGCTCGGGCTTGACGCCGCTTGCCATGGCGAATGCCATGGCAAGCGGCAGCGCGACGATGCCGACGACGAGTCCGGCGGCCAGGTTGCGGGCCCAGTGCTCACGCTGCAGCAGGCCGGCCCGGGCAGCCTCGACGATGGCGATCACGCCGGGTCCGGTTGCTGCGCTGCGCGGAACTGCATCGTCACGATTGTACCCTTGCCATGGGGGCCTGCCGCGACCGTGAGGCTCGCACCGTGCAGGTGGGCGACTTCCTGCACGATCGCGAGGCCAAGGCCGCTGCCATCGCCGCGCGCGTTGCTGCCCCGGTGGAACCGGTCGAGGACGCGCTCGCGCTCCGCGGGCGGGATGCCGCTGCCGGTGTCGGTGACCTGCAGGAACGGGTGGCCGTCGTGGCCGCATCGCAGGGTGACGCTGCCGCCCCGCGGCGTGTAGGTCACGGCATTGTCGGCGAGATTGCCGAGCGCTTCCGCGAGCAGCCAGGGCACGCCGCGAATGCAGGCGGGTTCGACCTGCGCGCCGAGGTCGATCCCGGCGTCGTCAGCCGTGGCGATGCGCTCGTTGAGGACGGCTTCGACCACGGCTGCGAGGTCGACCGCCTCGAGGCGGTGATCGAGCGTGACCGCCTCGTCCGAGCGTGCGAGCGCGAGCAACTGGTGCGTCGTATGCGCCAGGCGATGCGCGCCGTCGAGCACATTGCGCAGGCGCTCTCGGCGCAGCGGGTCGGTTTCATCGTCGGCCAGCAGCTCGATCTGTGCCTGGATGCCGGTCAAGGGCGTGCGCAACTGGTGCGCGGCGCTTTCGAGGAAGCGGCGCTGCTCGGCCCCCGCGCGCGTGACGGTGGCGAACAGGCGATTGAGCGCCTCGACGACGCCGCGGATCTCGACCGGTACCCTCGCCAGCGGCAAAGGCGCGAGGTCGCGTGCCGAGCGCCGGTGGATCTGTGCCGCGACGCCACGCACCGGCGCGAGCGCGAGGCGCACCCCGAGCCAGATCAACACGAGCATGAGGCCCAGTTCGGCGACATCGACCGTAACCGCGGTGGTGAGTACGGCCGCACGGGCCCGGTCGCGCTTGCGCAGCGTCTCGCCGACGGTCACCGTGACCGGCGCCGTGCCGGCGGTCGTGCGGTAGCTGACGAGCCGGACGGGTTCACCCCGGAAGGTCGAATTGCCGCGCGCCGGGTTGCCTCCCCGGTCTGGCACATCGGGCAGGCCGGCGTCGCCCGAGATATGGCGACCATCGGCTGCAGATACGTGGAAGAAGACCGAATCGATCGAATCGGCACGCAGGATCGCGGCGGCTTCGGGGGGCAGGGAGAGCGCCGGACGGCCGCCGGGCGTGGTCACGACGCGACCCGCAATGGCGATTGCGGCATCGATCAGCGCCTGGTCGTAGGCCTCCCCAAAAGGAGCGACGGCCGTGAAGTAGTCGGCCAGCGTGCCGGCCATGAGGATCGCGACCGCAGGCAACAGCAGCAGCGCGAGCAGCCGCCGGGTGACCGACGGCACCTCGTCAGTGGCTTTGGACATCGATCCGGTAGCCCATGCCGCGCACGGCGCGGATGTTTACCGCGCCGCCGAGCTTGGCGCGCAACCTCGATACGTACACTTCGATGGCGTTTGGCGTGAGGTCCTCGCTCCAGTTGACCACCGCCTGCGTCAGGCGTTCCCTGCTGACGATGCGGCCGGCATTGAAGGCGAGGCACTCGAGGATCGACCACTCCCGAAGCGTGAGGTCGAGGGCGTGGCCATCCACGGCCGCTGCCCGATGGGCGAGATCGAGGTGCAAGGCGCCGAGCGCCAGTTCCGTGCCCGCAACGGCGTGCGCGCGGCGGATCACCGCACGGCAGCGGGCGAGCAGCTCGGGTACCTGGAAGGGCTTGACCAGGTAGTCGTCGGCGCCGAGGTCGAGGGCCGCCACCCGATCGTCGAGGCCATCGCGGGCCGTCAGGATGAGGACGGGCACCGCAAGGCCGCGCTGTCTCGCATCGCGCAGCAGTTGCAGGCCGCTGGCGCCCGGCAGGCCGATGTCGACGATGGCGAGATTGAAGGTTTCCGCATGCAGCGCGGCCGCCGCGGCTTCGGCGCTCGCGACGAGATCCACTGCGTAGGACTCCATCGCGAGTGCGCGGCGCACGGCGTCGCCGACCAGCGGATCGTCCTCGACGACCAGGATCCTCATGGAGCGAGCCTACTCCTGCCCGCCGCGCGGTGCTGTCAGCCCCGCGTCAGCATTGGAGCGCAGGCTTGCGCCCGTCGCCGATCCACCCCAAGGAGCAGGACATGAACACGCGTACTTTCCAGACCCTCGCCATCCTCGGCTGCTGCGCCGCTGCGGCGGGTACCGCTCAGGCCTCCGACCAACCGGACCCGTGGAGCGTCGCGCTCATCGCGGGTGACTCCATGGCACTGCATGGTTCGCTGCGGGCACCCCTGAAAACGACGGTCGCCGACCTCGGTGCGCTCGATCCCGCGATGGTCGGGCAGGCCGGAACCGCGGACCTGCACCGGCTGCGCTACGATCGGCTGTTCAACCCCGACTTCAACGCAGGGCTCGAACTGGGGTACGCCTTCGACGATGCGCTGCAGGCCTACGGCCGCATCGGCTATGGGCACCTCGACGGCCGGGTACGGGACATCGGCCAGGTTGCGGGCGAATCGCCCGCCGATGTGGGCGAACTGCGGGCCCACATGAATGACGTGCACGATGAATCGCTCGAGGCCGGCGCACGCTACACCTGGCAGACGGGTTCCGACTGGCGCCCGTACGCCGGGGTGGCGCTCGGTGCCGACCGCGTCGATGGCATGCGCGGCTCGCTGACGCTGCAGGCGGCTTCCGCCGTGCCGGAGCATGTGCGCTTCACGCGCGGCGACACCGTGTTCAGCCAGAGCCTCGAAACAGGGGTCGAATACGACCCCGGCAACAACTTCGGGCTGCGGATCGGCGTCGAGGCCGACCACAGCGGCGTGGCGTCGAATGCCCACGACCCGAAGCTGCTGGCGCTCGGCTACGACCGGGACAACGATGCGCAGGCGCGCTGGGCGTTTCCGGTCGCGGTCGCCGCGACGTGGCGATTCTGAGCGAGTGAGATGGCTCCCCGGGTTGGACTCGAACCAACGACCAACGGATTAACAGTCCGACGCTCTACCGCTGAGCTACCGGGGAACGGGAGACGAGAAGGGCGCGAATTCTCAAGGACTTGCGTGCACCCGTCAAGGGATGGAAGGGCGGTGGTCCGCCTGCCATCCCCGCGGTGTGCCGCGCATCACCTTTCGGGTGGCATCCTCAGGCGGTCTTGGCCGCCGCGCCGGCGCGCAGCACGCGCGCCATGCGATCGACCGCCTTTTCGAGCGTTTCCATGCTGCAGGCGAACGAGATGCGCATGTGGCCCGGCGCGCCGAAGCCTGAACCCGGCACAACCGCCACGCCTCCTTCGTTGAGCAGCAGCTCGGCGAAAGCGTTGTCGTCGCGGCAGCCCATGGCCTGCATCGCTTCGCTCACGTCGGCGAAGGCATAGAAGGTGCCCGCGCCCGGGAGGCAGGAGATGCCCGGCAGGGAGTTGAGGCCCGCGACGATGTAGTCGTGGCGCTTCTTGAACTGCACGGTCATGTCGGCGACGCACTGCTGATCGCCCGCGAGCGCGACGACCGCCGCGCGCTGCGTGATGCTCGAGGCGTTCGACGTCGATTGGCCCTGGATCGTGGACATCGCGGTGACGATTTCCTTCGGCCCGCCGCAATAGCCGAGGCGCCAGCCCGTCATCGCGTAGGCCTTCGAACAGCCGTTGATGGTGACGGTGCGGTCGTAGAGTTCAGGCACTGCGGTGAGCAGGCTGCAGAACGGCTCGCTCGCCCAGTAGATCTTTTCGTACATGTCGTCAGTGCCGATGACGATGCGCGGATGCGCGATCAACACTTCGCCCAGCGCGCGCAGCTCGGCGCGCGTGTAGGCGGCGCCGGTCGGGTTGCAGGGGCTGTTCAGCAGCACGAGGCGCGTCTTCGGCGTGATCGCCGCCTCGAGCTGGCGCGGCGTGATCTTGTAGCCCTGGTTCGCGCCCGCGTACGGCATGACCGGCAGGCCGTCGGCCAGCATCACCATGTCGGGGTAGGACACCCAGTAGGGCGCGGGGATGATGGCTTCGTCGCCCGGGTCGAGCACGGCCATGCAGAGGTTGTAGATGGTCTGCTTCGCGCCGCTCGAGACGATGACCTGCGAGCGCTCGTATTCGATGCCGTTGTCGCGGCGGAATTTCGCGATGATCGCGTCCTTCAGCTCGTTGATGCCGTCGACATTGGTGTAGCGGGTGAACCCGCCCTTGATCGCGTCGACGCCCGCCGCGGCGATGTGCGCCGGCGTGTCGAAATCGGGTTCGCCGGCGCCGAGCGCCACGATGTCCTTGCCCTCCGCCTTGAGCTTTGCCGCGCGCGCGGTGACAGCGAGGGTGGGGGAGGGTTTGACGCGTTGGACGCGCCGGGAGACCGGTAGTGTCACGGAGGGAACCTATGGGTGGGGCGGGGACCGCGCTATATTAACCGATCGTCCCGGACATACGCACCGCCGCCACCATGGACCACCACGCCGATACCGCCGCCGCGACCTTCAGGCTGCGGTCCGACTACGAGCCCGCCGGCGACCAGCCGCAGGCGATCGGGAAGCTGGTCGAGGGGCTGCGA